>MJGMH2__coassemble_786_pt1 | contig 260533 bp, 227 predicted proteins | sample MJGMH2__metabat2_low_PE_013 | metagenome-assembled genome bin MJGMH2
CAAAGGTCTACATCGTTGCTTTTTAAATGTTTCAGCAACTCTTATATCTTATCAGTTGACGTTTTGTTTGTCAACTGTTTTTTTCAAAAAGTTTTAAAAGCTTTTTGAAACGATATTTCATAAAAGTGCTACTCATTAAGCAACTTCGTTAGTTTACCAGTCGTTTTGGCGACTGTCAACAACTTTTTTAAACTTTTTTCAAAGTTTGTTTTCTTAAGAAACACGTTCTCAAGGACAAGTAATAATATACCAACTTTGAAAGTCTAAGTCAACGAAAACTTATTGATTTAACAACATTTTTCGCAATTCTAAACTATAAATTCTAACCTTCAAATAATCGTTCGTCTTTTTATCGAAATCAAACTTTTTAAAACTGGGTTATTTGAAATTTCGTTCGTTAAATTTCAAAGCCGTCTTTTTAAATAATTGTTAAAAAGAGGCTCTGAGTGTTTTCTTTATCACTTTTTTGATACTATAGCTGTAGAAACTTATTCTTTTTTTCGTTTAATTTTGTTTTTCAAATCTTTTCTTCTATAGAAAGAATAAATTACTTTTATTACAGGAGGATTTTTATGATGAAAATTTTAGTTGCTGATGATGACAAAGAGATTGTCGAGTTATTGAGCATTTATATTCACAATGAAGGTTATGAAGCGGTGAAAGCTTATGATGGGAAAGAAGCCTTATCAAAGATTCGCACCAACCCTGATATTGAATTGATGATTTTAGACATTATGATGCCGGAAAAAGATGGGATGCAAGTCGTCAAAGAATTACGGAAAGAATCTCAAATTCCAATTATTATGCTTACTGCTAAAACAACGGATATGGATAAAATTAAAGGATTAGTGGCAGGGGCTGATGATTATGTCACGAAACCTTTTAATCCTTTAGAAGTTATGGCACGGGTCAAATCACTTTTGCGTCGGACTAAGATGCAAGTTACACCAGATCAACCGGATATATTAGAAGTAAACTCTTTAATCATCAACAAAGATTCTCACGAAGTTAAAACAATTGACGGTAAAGAAATTCAATTAACCGCATTAGAATTTGGCATTTTATACTTATTAGCCTCTCACCCTAATCGCGTCTTTAGTGCCGATGAAATTTTTGAACGCGTTTGGAAACAAGAAAGCGTAGTTTCCGCTAAAACCGTTATGGTACACGTTAGTCACTTACGGGATAAAATTGAAGACGCTACTGGCGGCGAAAAAGTTATCCAAACAGTTTGGGGTGTTGGCTATAAGATCGATGCAAAATAAAAACAAAAAAAATCAACTTGAAAAAAGAAAACGTATTACTCTAACTTCTAAAGAAATTAGCGAACTTTTGGCTGAAGGTATTGTCACAGTTATCTTATTAATTTTAATTAATGTGGCACTTTTAGTTGTCCTAACATCTTTTATTCGCAACTCTCCTTCTTTAGAAAATGCCATCTGGGATTCAAAAAATATTTTTGCTCGCCGTTTAGACTCTGATTTTTTCTGGAACGGTCGCAACTTTATTTTGCCGCTATTTTTATTAATCGATGCCGGCGTGGTTTATTGGCGCTTAATTCGCCGTTATCGCCAAATGCAATTACGGCATATTATCAGTGAGTTGCATTATATTGCTAATGGCAATTATGATCATCGCATTCCATTTGAATTAAGTGGCGATTTAAGTCGTGTTGTTTCGAGTATTAATGGTTTAGTTGACAGTACAGTGGCTGCAATTGAAGATGAGCGAAAAATTGAGAAATCAAAAGATGAACTCATTACAAACGTCAGTCACGATATTCACACCCCTTTAACATCCATTATTGGATATTTAGGATTAATTGAAGACGGGCAATATCAATCAGAAGAAGACTTGTTAAAATATACCCACACGGCTTTTGTGAAGGCCAAACAAATGAAGTCCTTAGTAGATGACTTATTTGAATACACGAAGGTGAGACAACCCAGTGTGCCAATTAATTTGACTTCTTTTGATATGATTCAACTGGTGGAGCAATTGGCGGCTGATTTTGAGTTAGAAGCCAAAAAGAAAAACATTACGATTGAGGTTTCCTCTCCCAAAGAACAATTAATCATGGATGGTGACACCGAAAAAATCGTCAGAGTCTTTAACAACTTGTTTACAAACGCCTTTAAATATGGCAAAGGTGCAACCAAAATCATTATCCAAGTCGATCAAATTGGCACAGAAGCGGTGATTGTTGTCAAAAACAATGGCGCCATGATTCCAAAACAAGCGCTAGACTCTTTGTTTGATCGTTTTTACCGCGTAGAAGAATCCCGTAACCAAGCGACTGGCGGGACCGGCTTAGGTCTTGCCATTACCCAAAGTATCGTGGCTTTACATGGTGGCTATATTTATGCGAAAAGTAATCCCGATTGGACTTCTTTTATCATTCACTTACCGGTCAAAAGTAATGTTTCGCCTAGCGCGCGCAAAGCTGAAGATTATTTGAATGGTTAATACAAAGCAGGAAATATTTTGCATTACTTTTTTGACCGCAATCGATTAAGATGGCAGTTGACGAAATTTGAAAAGTTGAGTATGCTAAACCTAATCAGATAAGAAGACGAGAAAACCTAGTAAATGGTGTAACTTTAAAGAGAGCTGATGGTGGTGAAAATCAGCAGGCCAAGCCATTGAATCCAGTTTTTGTTGACGTACGCTTATGATAAATAAGCGCGGCTGACTGACGATACCAGTCGACAAGGGCAGCGTAAGCTGAACTTGGGTGGTACCGCGAACAAACTATTTCGTCCCAAGCATTTTGGGATGAGATAGTTTTTTTTATTAACAAAAAAATTGGTAATTGTGTTCAAAGTGGAAAAAGTCTTTTTAGATTAAATCATAAAGCGAGGGAAAAGAATGTTAGATATTAAAATGATTCGCCAAAACATGACGATGGTCAAAGAAAAATTAGCCACACGAGGTGTACCTGCAGATGTCTTAGATGAATTTGTCAAATTGGATGAAGAACGCCGCACTCTTTTAGTAAAATCAGAAGAATTAAAAAAACAACGGAATGACGTTTCCGCAGAAATTGCCCAATTAAAACGCAACAAAGAAGATGCTACCGAAAAAATTGCGGCAATGAAAGCTGTTGGTGCCAATATTAAAGAATACGACACCAAAATCGCGGCGATTGATGAAGAGTTAAAAATGATCGCAACTACTTTACCTAATTTACCAAATGATTCAGTGCCAGTTGGTAAAGACGAAGACGATAATGTTGAAGTTCGTCGCTTTGGTACTCCCCGAGATTTTGCTTTTGAACCAAAAGCGCATTGGGAAGTGGCAGAAAATCTAGAAATTTTAGATTTTGAACGCGGCGCAAAAGTTTCTGGTAGCCGTTTTGTTTATTATCGTGGCTTAGGTGCCCGATTAGAGCGGGCTTTATATAACTTTATGTTAGATTTACACGTATACGAACATGGTTACACAGAAATGATCCCTCCTTACATTGTCAATAGCAACGCAATGTTTGGTACTGGACAATTTCCTAAATTTAAAGAAGATGTCTTCCAATTAGCTGATACGGATTTAACTTTGATTCCAACCGCAGAAGTGCCATTGACTAATTACTATAACGGTGAAATTTTAGATGGTGCGGATTTACCGATTTATTTTACAGCACTAAGCCCATCATTTCGTTCTGAAGCTGGTAGTGCCGGACGCGATACCCGTGGTTTAATTCGCCTGCATCAATTCAACAAAGTCGAAATGGTAAAATTCTCTGATGCTGAACATTCTTATGAAGAATTGGAAAAAATGACCAATAACGCCGAGGAAATTTTACAAAAATTAGGCTTACCGTATCGTGTCGTTGCCTTATCTACTGGTGATATGGGCTTTTCAGCAGCGAAAACGTACGACTTAGAAGTTTGGATTCCAGCGCAACAAACGTATCGTGAAATCAGCTCATGTTCAAACTGTGAAGATTTCCAAGCGCGACGGGCGATGATTCGTTATCGTGATGCAGACGGAAAATTACATTACGCCCACACACTAAACGGTTCTGGTCTAGCAGTTGGTCGGACAGTCGCTGCTATTTTAGAAAACTACCAAAATGCAGACGGCACAGTTACCATTCCAGAAGTTTTAGTTCCTTACATGGGTGGCTTACAAAAAATCGCCAAAGACTAAAGAAAATTAAAATTTAAAGCAATTAAAATTTGCACAGAATTTAGAATAATCAGCGCCTTAGAAAATTAGCCTAAAAAGCTCACTTTTCTGAGGCGCTTTTCTTAATGGAAAACTATCCTCACAAATAAATCAAATTTTTGCGAAATTTTAAACTTATTCCAGAAGTTACCTCATAAATACCATTTCTTCGCAAAACAAAAGCTGTCATAAGACTTTTGTCACAGTTCATCCTTATTTTTTAACCCCGTTTTTTGTTATATCTGCATTTCTGTTGTGAACACTTTTAATTAATTTCGCTCACTTTTCTAAAAAAATGATAAAATTTAGCCAAATGACGATAATGTAAGCTGTATTGCAATCTTTTTGAGTTGAATGACTATGCCAATAATGGTACAGTGAAAGCAATTACGAACAAATTTAGGGAGTTAGTAAAAATGGAAAATAACAGCACGCGTAGCAGTCGACACTCGCAAAAGCCTAAAAATAATTGGGGCAAGAATATTTTTACACTATTTAGTATTTTATTGGTGGCATTATTTGGCTTTTTTTCCTATACCTTTTATCAAATGAAACAAGCAGAAGCGGCCGCTCAAAAAGCTTTTGAAGAAAAATCAACAGCGCTTTTACAAGAAATTCAAGAAGAGCGAAATCAAAGTGGGATTGCCAGTGAAAAATCAGAGAAAAAAGCAACCGATTTAGTAACTGTTACCTATATACCAAAAAATAATCCTGTTTTTTCTGAGGAAAACAGTAAAAAAGAACTAGCCACGCTAATGAGTAAAGCCAAAGAAAATTTAAAAGATAAAAAAGGGTTAATCGTTGCAAAATTGGAAGTAAATCCAGTCAGTGACCAGTTGGACACTTACGAATTAGTCGCAGAACCTTACGTGTGGCATGATGACAAAGAAAGTTTTACGAAGGGCAAATTGGTAACAAATCAGCCCGCTTATATTACGCATAAAACGGGTAAAGCTGTCACAGTCAAAGACTTAATTCCAGAAGAAGGCGACCTTTTAGGAATTCAACAAGTTATCCAACAAAAGATTTTCAATGAAGCAAAAGATAAAAATGCCGTAATTGATAGTATTTTAGATTTACCACGAATTAATTATCAAAATAAAATTGAATTTACACCAGATGAATTGACGATTACCTTAGCGCAAAATAAAACCGGCGTCGATAAAGTTACGTTAGATTATAAAGATATTGCCGCTTACGTTAACACCGATTTTGTTAATCCGGAAAAAATTAAAGATGCCTTTCCACAACTTGATCCTAAGAAAAAATACGTGGCATTGACTTTTGATGATGGACCAAATCCCGCCACAACACCAAAAATTTTAGATATTTTAAAAAATAAAAAGGCCAGTGCTACCTTCTTTATGTTAGGTAAAAACGTGAGCGATAACCAAGATATCGTAAAACGAGTCGTAGCAGAGGGACATGAAGTTGCCAGTCATTCTTACACGCACCCTGTTTTAACTGGATTATCTGATGCCGCCTTGAAAAAAGAAATTCGGGATACTGATAAAGCGATTTTTGAAGCTTGCGGTATTTTACCTCGTAATATCCGTCCTCCTTATGGTGCTGCTGATGAACGTGTTGCCCGCGTTGCCGGCAAACCCATCATCAACTGGGACGTAGATTCTGAAGACTGGAAATCAAAAAATGCTGACATGATTCAAAGCCGTATTAAAGCAACCTTAACTGAAAACGCCATTGTTTTAATGCATGATATTCAACCGGCGACAGTCGCTGCTTTACCAGGTGTCATTGATAACATGCGCCAACAAGGATTTGAATTTGTTTCTGTAGACACACTATTGAAAAAACAACAAAAACCAATGTACGTTTACTTTGGTGCTGATGATTATCGCCTAGCCAAAGACTTATAAAAATAAAACGCCAAAAGAGGTTGTGACAAGACTTTTGTCACAACTTCTTTTTTTGCGGCTAAATAAGTTCCTTGACCACCGACTTCAATAAACCAAGAGTTCGCTAAAAATTTATCCGTTGTTTGGTGGTAATCACCTACATTGATGTTGCTAACAGAAACATACCGATAAAATCTTTTCCAAATTATTAAGAAATTCTAAATTTGAAAAAAATAACTTACGAAGAATTTTTAGACTTGATACCATGGTTGACGTTGCACAAAACAAGAAAACGTAAAACTGCTTTTAAGCAGGCGTCAGAAAGGAATTTTAAAATGCCAACAAATAAAAAAGAAAGCTGGATTTTTACCGGCTGCATGTGTACCTTAATGGTCTTAGGAATGTCAATTTATAATATTGCTTTACAAGGAGAACTATCATTTATTGCGGTTATTAGTGGTTTTCCCTTTGCTTTTTTAGTCGCCCTTTTACTCGATGTTTTCGTCGTCGGCAAACCTGCCAAAAATATTGCATTACGTTTACCAACCAATAAAGAAAAAGGCTGGCAAGTAGGTATTTCGATTAGTGTATGTATGATTTTAGGCATGGTTACTTTTATGTCCGTGTTTGGTATTGTGATGGAAATGGGTTGGCAACATTTAAATTGGGGCACTTATTTACATACCTGGTTATTTAATCTGATAATGGCCTTACCATTACAATTAATTATCGTGCGTCCTCTTGCCGTCAGTGCTTTGAAATTGAGTCGACGTAGCGCCTTAAAAGCGGAATAAGCTGATTAAAAAAACGATAATCTTTTAAGCTAAAATAAAAAACGAGTATCCCTTAATTTGGATACTCGTCTTTTTATTTCGTAAATTAGCAGAAACACCTTGCCCTAAGGTTACGATTAAGATTCAACCGAATAGTTTGGTGCTTCTTTTGTGATTTGGACATCATGCGGATGTGATTCTTTCAAGCCATTGCCACTCATTTGAACAAATTGCGCATTATCCCGTAATTGTTTCAAGTCAGCTGCACCAACATATCCCATCCCAGATTTTAAACCACCAATCATTTGGAAGATAATATCAGAAACGCTACCTTTATACGCTACACGGCCTTCAATTCCTTCTGGGACAAGTTTATTAGCTTCATTAACACCACTTTGGAAATAACGATCGCTAGAACCTTTTTCCATTGCGCCAAGAGAGCCCATCCCACGGTAAGTTTTGAAGCGACGTCCTTGATAGATTTCAAATTCACCAGGAGATTCATCTGTACCAGCTAACATTGAGCCTAACATTACCGCATGTCCGCCAGCTGCTAAAGCTTTGACGATATCACCAGAATATTTAATCCCACCGTCAGCAATAATGGCTTTGCCATATTGACGTGCAACAGAAGCAGCATCATAAATCGCAGTTAATTGGGGAACACCCACACCAGCCACGACCCGCGTCGTACAAATGGAACCAGGACCAATCCCAACTTTGACGACATCCACACCAGCATCATATAGTGCTTTTGTACCTTCAGCTGTGGCAACGTTTCCGGCAATCAAAGTTGCAGCTGGGAATTTAGCGCGAATTTCAGCAATTTTACGTAACACACCGGCACTATGGCCATGAGCAGTATCAATCACAATCGCATCTGCACCAGCATCAAGTAACGCTTGTGCTCGTTCAAACGTATCACTGGTGACACCAACAGCCGCGGCAACTAATAAGCGACCGTGTTCATCTTTTGCGGCATTAGGAAACTCAATTACTTTTTCAATATCTTTAATCGTAATTAAGCCACTTAAACGACCGTCTTCATCAACAATTGGTAATTTTTCGATTTTATGTTTTTGGAGGATATTTTCAGCGTCTGCTAATTTGGTACCTACTGGGGCGGTAACCAAATCATCTTTAGTCATAACATCTGCAATTTTAATGCTATAGTCTGTCACAAAACGCATGTCACGGTTAGTAATAATGCCGACTAATTTGCGATTTTCCATTGTTTCGACAATCGGCACACCACTAATGCGGTATTTTGACATTAAATGTTCAGCATCTTGGACTAAATGGTCCGGAGTTAAGAAAAATGGATCAATAATAACGCCAGATTCCGAACGTTTCACTTTGCGCACTTCATCAGCTTGCATCGCGATACTCATATTTTTATGGATGACCCCTAAACCACCTTGACGTGCCATAGCAATCGCCATTTTACTGTCTGTCACAGTATCCATGCTGGCAGAGATGATTGGAATATTCAAACGGATATTTTTCGCTAGTTGGACCTGCATATTCACATCATTTGGTAGGACGTGACTTTCGCCTGGAATTAATAAGACATCATCGAAAGTTAGACCTTTTTTAGCGAATTTCGTTTCCCAGTTAGACATTGTAAATACCACTCCTCAGTTTTATTTTTATCTATGAAACTAACAGAAAATATCCGACAAGTCAACAGCCCAAATTGTTTACGTAATATTCTGAAAATTTAGCGGTGACGCCATTAGACAATGTTCGGAAAAAATCAGCTTTTTGTTTAATAAAAATACGTTTCCTGACCTCTCGTTTAATGAAACTAAACACCATTTATAGATAAAAACTAAATGAGCTTCTACAACCTTCAAAAAATAAGACGGCCTTTTAAATAATTGTATTTTTATTTCTTAAGGTTTTTACTTATTGACATTAAAAGTTCAAAAATTCATTCGTAAAATTAGATTAAAAAAGAGGTTGTGACAAAAGTCTTGTCACAACCTCTTTTTCCGAATAAACGGTATGACAGAAGCAGCTTCTTCGGAAATAAGACGAAATTCCCCAAAATTTGAAAAGCAATTTTCGGAAATTTCGTCTTATTTCTTGAAACTGGTCGCTTTTGTCACAACCTCTTTTGCTACTAATTAATTTTTAGGAATAGTCAATGAACCTTCGATGTTGTATTTTTTCTTCAAATACCAACGTAAGGCAAAAACCGCAGCCCCTAAAACTAATTGGATAAATGGATCCAAGACAATGTTAAATGGCAACATTGCACTCACAGTAAAGACTAAAATCCATAAGAAGAAAACTGGTACTAAAATAAGCATTGTCTTCCACAATTTTGGCCGTTTACTCTTATCCGCACCGGGACGTTCGTATTGATAAATGTATTTATACATTAAGTAAAAAGCATAACCCCCAAATAATGAGGCAATAATTAATGTTAATAAACCATAAGTTTGTTGCCCAGTATCTTTAGTGAATAAACGCATTAAACCTAACATCACTGCAAATAAACCAAAGATAAACATGACGTTATCGGCCCACATCAACACAGGACGCGTTTCTTTTTTAGGTTCGGGTTTAGCTAAAATCGCTTCGGTGCGTTCTGAAACAGTACCAAAGAGTTGACGCGCGGTTTTCCCGCCTTTTTGTTCTTTGACTAAAACTGGCAGAATTTCATTTAAAGCTGTAGCCATTTCTGCTTCAGATAAGTTTGCTGCTTCTAAAGATTTCTTCAAATCAAAAATATATTGTTGGTTACGTTTGGTTAGTTGCGGTTCTAATGCGCGGTTTTCTGCAACCATTGCGCGTAGTGCTTCTGCATCCATGAATGACTTCCTCCTGAACTTCTTTTACAAAGGGCATTTTACCACATTGCAGCCAAGATGACACCGTTTTTTTAGACGTTGAAACGGAATAACATGACATCGCCGTCTTGTACCACGTAATCTTTACCTTCCAAACGGACACGTCCTGCTTCTTTCGCCGCGTGCATATTACCGTATTTATTTAAATCTTCAAAGGAAACTGTTTCTGCTCGAATAAAGCCCCGTTCAAAATCGGTGTGAATAATACCAGCTGCTTGGGGTGCTTTAATCCCTTTGCGGAAAGTCCAAGCCCGCACTTCTTGTTCACCGGCAGTAAAATAAGTTGCAAGTCCTAATAAATCATAAGCGGCGCGAATTAATTGATCTAAACCAGATTCTTCAATTCCCAAAGCTTCCAAAAATTCTGCTTTGTCTTCATCATCTAATTCAGCGATTTCTTCTTCAGCACGAGCACAAACTACAATAACTTCAGCATTTTCAGTCGCTGCAAAATTGCGCACTTCTTGAACATAGTGATTATCATCTGCATTGGCCACGTCATCTTCTGAAACGTTGGCAACATATAAAACAGGTTTTGTTGTTAATAAGAACAAACTTTTCACGATTTTTTGTTCGTCATCAGAAAATTCAATCGTACGAGCAGATTGGCCTTCTTCTAAAACCGGTTTGATTTTATCTAACACTGCTAATTCTGCAACAGCATCTTTGTCTTTGGTTTTGGCAACTTTTGCTACTCGTGTATAGCGTTTATTAATCGACTCTAAATCCGCTAAAACAAGTTCCAAGTTGATCGTGTCAATATCTTCTAATGGATCCACACGTCCTTCAACGTGAGTAATATTGTCATCGTCAAAACAACGAACAACGTGACAGATAGCATCCACTTGGCGAATATGGCTTAAGAATTGATTTCCCAAACCTTCCCCTTTACTAGCACCTTTTACAATGCCGGCAATATCCGTAAATTCAAAAGTTGTTGGAACAGTCTTTTTCGGATGCACAAGTTCAGTTAAACGTTGCAAGCGCCAATCTGGTACTTCCACCATCCCTACATTTGGATCAATGGTAGCAAAAGGATAGTTCGCAGCTTCTGCACCTGCTTTTGTGATTGCGTTAAATAAAGTCGATTTCCCTACGTTTGGCAAACCAACGATTCCGGCAGTTAAAGCCATGATTTCTTCACTCTTTCTTTTTTTAATTATAAAGTTGATTGAGCTTGGTCAGAAAAGGAGGAATAAGTCGGAAAAATTAGAAAGCTGCTCTTTAGCTTTTTCATTTTTTCACTTATTCTCGACTTTTCTAGCTCAAGAAACTAGATTTCATATAAAGTTGATTGAGCTTGGTCAAAAAATGAGAGACAAGCTCAAAATAGATCACTGACGTTTTTTGTCAGTTAGCTATTTTTACTTGTATCGATTTTTTTAGCTCAAGAAACTAGATTCCATATAAAGTTGATTGAGCTTGGTTAGAAAAGGAGGAATAAGTTGGAAAAATTGGAAAGTCGTTTTCGGACTTTTTTCTTATCCGCACCTTTTCTGGCTCATCAGCTTTCTCCCACTATTAAGTGGGCATGAAACTATTTTTCTGGTGCTTTTTCCAGTATCTTCTTCATTTTTTTCTCAAAATCGCGGCGGGTCATCATGACGATGTGGCCACAATTGGTACATTTAATTTTAATGTCAGCGCCCATGCGAATAATTTCCCAACGGTTCGCTTGGCAAGCATGGGGTTTTTTCATTTCCACGATGTCACCTAAATCGTACATTTAAATCCTCCTCGTTTTAACAAAAATTTTAGACGAAACTAAGCTTCGTCAAAATGAATATCTAAAATATCCAAAATACGCGTTAAATCACTTTGAGATAAATATTCAATCTCAATTTTTCCTTTGCCGTCTTTTTCTAAAATTTCGACGTTAGTCCCAAATTTATCCATTAGACGATCTTCACCTTCCCGCAAGTAATAAGGTTTTTCTTTCACAACCCGCGGTGGTGTTTTCTTTTCTACTTTTTTCTCATTTAGTGTATTGACGAGTTGTTCTAGCTGGCGCACAGTCAAATTTTCTTTGACACAGCGATTGGCTAATTTCAAAATTTGACTTTTATCTTTTAACCCTAATAACGTCCGCGCTTGCCCCATAGAAAGACGGTCGTCTTGCACCATTTCTTTAACCAATTTGGGTAATGTTAATAATCGTAAATAATTGGCGATATACGGGCGACTTTTGCCTAAGCGTTCAGCGACTTCGGCTTGGGTTAATTTCAAGTTTTTCATTAGCATCTCGTAGGCTTCGGCTTCTTCTAACGGATTCAAATCTTCCCGCTGCAAGTTTTCTAACACTGCCACTTGCATCATTGATTCTTCATCAAAGTCACGAATAATTGCTGGAATTGTTTCCCGTTGTGCTAATTTTGACGCTCTAAAACGACGCTCCCCAGCAATAATTTCATACCCTTTTACTGCTGATTTGCGCACGATAATCGGTTGAAATACACCAGAACGTTCAATTGAAGCGGCTAGTTCTTGCAAAGAAGCTTCATCAAAAGTTTTACGCGGTTGATAAGGATTTGGTCGCAATTCACTTAACGGAATATCAACGACCTCTTCGGTTTTTACATCCACTTCTTCCAAATCTTGCAAATCTTGAAACAAAGCATCGATGCCTCGACCTAAACCTTTACCTTTATTTTTCACGAGACAACACTTCCTTTGCTAGTGCTTGATAAACTTCGGCACCTTTTGAACTTGGATCGTAATCAATAATTGATAAGCCGTGGCTTGGTGCTTCTGAAAGACGCACATTCCGAGGAATAATTGTATCATAAACTTTCTCTTGGAAATAGCGACGCACTTCTTCTACCACTTCTGCGCCAAGATTCGTTCTGGCATCATACATTGTCAATAATACCCCTTCAATTTCAAGGCCGGGATTGAAATGCTTTTGTACTAACCGCACTGTATTTAATAACTGACTCAAACCTTCTAACGCATAATATTCACACTGTACTGGAATTAAAATCGAGTCACTAGCAGTAAAGGCGTTGATTGTCAAATGCCCCAATGACGGTGGACAATCGATAAAAATGAAATCATAATCGTCTTTAATTTCTTCTAACGCTGATTTCAAGCGAGATTCTCTGGCCATCATGGAAGTCAATTCAATCTCAGCTCCTGCCAACTGAATTGTCGCCGGCACAATGTCCATATTTTCCCGTGAACTAGGTAAAATTGCTTCTTTAATAGGTTCTTCATTGACTAATACATCGTAAATATCTTTGGCTACATCTGGCTTACGAATACCCATGCCACTTGTGGCATTACCTTGGGCATCGATATCGACTAATAAGACTTTTTTGCCGATAAAAGCCAAACAAGCTCCTAAATTGACTGTTGTGGTCGTCTTACCGACGCCACCTTTTTGATTTGCCACCGAAATAATTCGTGCCATCCTCTTATCTCCTTTAATAAAAGTTGTAACGGCTCGTTTGAAAAAGGAGGAATAAGTCAGAAAAATTAGAAAGCTGTTCTTTAGCTTTTTCATTTTTCTACTTATTCTCGACTTTTTCAGCCGTAGAAACTAGATAACATAAAAGTTGAGTGAGCTCGTTTGAAAAATGAGAGACAAGCTCAAAATAGATCACTGACGCTTTTTTGTCAGTTAGCTATTTTTACTTGTATCGATTTTTTCAGCTCAAGAAACTAGACAACATAAAAGTTGTAACGGCATTTTTGCCGTCAAATAATAAATTTTATTTCTAATAAAGCATTTTTTCGAAAATCGCGCACTATTTTAGCGGTTGTTTGTTTGGTGTACCTGGCTTGCGTGGATATTTTTTAGGTGTTTCTTTTTTCTTTTGAATGACTAAAATATGTCGCGCATCGCCATTTGGTAAGGCTAATTCTTTATCTTCAATGAATTTCCCCCCAAGTGTCGCAATCGCTTTTTTAGCTTCTGCTAATTCTTCGTCGGACTTAGCTGCTTTTAAAGCAAAGAAAAAGCCGTCTTTTTTGACTAAAGGTAGGCATAATTCTGCTAAAACATTTAAGCGGGCAACTGCTCTTGCTGTTACATAGTCAAACTGACCACGAAATTCAGGATTTTGCCCAAAAGTTTCGGCGCGATCGTGATAAAAATAAACATCCGTCAAGTTTAAACTTTGCGCCAAATGATTTAAAAAGGTAATCCGTTTATTGAGCGAATCTACGATAGCTACCTTTAAACTAGGAAAAGCAATCTTCAAAGGAATGCTTGGAAAACCCGCTCCCGCACCAACATCACAAATGGACGCTTCGGGATTCAACTCCACAGCTGCACCAAGCAAAATTGAATCGTAAAAATGCTTCAAATAAACTTCTTTTTTCTCTGTGATAGCGGTCAAATTCATTTTCTCATTCCACTCCACTAACAGTTCATAATACTTTTCAAACTGTTGCATTTGGAGTGGGCTAAGTTCAATGCCATTTTTAGCTAATTGTTGCTGAAATTCTTCTGGTAACATTGCCTTTTCCTTTCTTTTTTGTGAAACAAATTTTTGTTTCACGCTTTCTCTACTTTAACGCAAATGGACGTTTTTCGCAATGGGGGCAGATTGGTTTTTAATCGTGGATTTAAGGATTTAAAAAATTCTGTAAATTTATTTATATTCTGTATTATAAAAAGTCACACCGTTTAAAATAATTGACTTTAGACAGCTTTTTTGTTTTAATGGTTTAAAATTATCGACGAAGGAGATTTTAATATGCCTCATGATTTAACGCACTTAAAAAATGAATTTACTGCGAGCAGTGATTTTCTAATTGCCTTAGGGGACGAAAAACGGCAAGCAATTATTGTGGCATTGTTAGCCGAAAAGGCCTGTAATGGATTGCGCGTTCCTGATTTGACAGAAGCCACTAACTTATCTCGCCCGGCCGTTTCCCATCATTTGAAAATTTTAAAACAAGCCAAGTTAGTAGATTATCGCCAAGAAGGAACGAAAAATTATTATTACTTATCCCACGATACAACAGAAATTGATAAGTTAAAAACACTCTTAAATCATGTCACACAAATTATTCAGGAGGCAGAAAAATGAAAGTACTGATCGTATTAACCAACACAACACATTATGGTGAGACAGATGATGCCACGGGACTATGGCTGGGAGAAGCGACAGAATTTGCCGCAGAATTACAAAAACATGGGATTAAATATGACTACGTTAGTCCAAATGGCGGCTATGTTCCGATTGATCCTCGGAGTATGAAATACACCAACGAAGAAATTATGGACTTTTACAACACAGATGATTTTAAAAAGCGGGCTTTAGCTGATTCTTTGCCTGTTGAAGCAGTTGATCCCAAAGATTATGACGCCATTTACTTCACTGGTGGCCACGGTGTAATGTGGGACTTTCCCAATAACGATACCTTGCATAAGCTTTCTTTAGATATTTACAAACAAGGCGGCTATGTGACTTCAGTTTGTCATGGGGTAGCAGGGCTTTTAAACTTACAAGATGATAACGGTAATTACTTAATTAAAGATAAAAATATTACTGGCTTTACGACGAGTGAAGAAATTTTAGCCGGTAAAAAAGGAGTCGTGCCCTTTTTAAACGAACACGTCGCCAAAGAACGGGGCGCTCATTTCCAAAAGAAACGCGCCTACAGTGAATTTGCCATTCAAGATGGCCAACTCATTACCGGACAAAATCCATTTTCTGTTAAAGCGGTGGCTAAAATTTTGATTGAAAATTTGCAAAAGTAAGTCCATTATAAAAAAAGCAGCTTCTAAAAGTTCGCGTAATTTGCGAGCTTTTAGAAGCTTTTTGTTGAGTATTTTTTAAAATAAAGTAACTTAATAGGCTAAAACTTCAAAGAATATTTCAATTTATAAAAGCTATAAAAAATAGTGAACTTTTCAAATTACTAATTAATATAGGTATCATGAATAACCAAGAGTCCAATTGTAAAGAAGCAAAAAATTTTTTTGTGCAACTCACTTAGTTTTCAAGAAGAAAAATTTTTTGAGAAGACTGTCATATTATTTGGGATAATTTCTTTTGTTTCTAAGGGAGATTCCTCAGGATAATATAAGTATTTATGAAACACTTAATACTTTTCTTACCCTCGATGCTCCAATTTATACAGAAACCCATAAATATTTTTGGATGCTTTTTTCAACTCTAAAAATAATTTTTTATATCATATGTCCAGTGAAGTATAATAATACCAAGGACTTAACTGTGAGTTGAGTCAATAATTGAGCGATTCAACCAATGGTTTGTTGTTAATTATTTAGTGTGGGGGTATGGTCATGTTAAAGATTGGTATCAAAATAAAAGAGCTGAGACAGGTAAACCAATTAACGCAAAAGTCTTTAGCAGAAAAATTGAATGTAACTCCTCAAGCTGTTTCTAAATGGGAACGAAATGAGAGTGTTCCCGATATTCAAACGTTGTTAAATATTTCCACCTTATTTAATGTTACTGTTGATGATATTTTAGGAATTGAAAAACCTAGTCTCTTCACTTCATTATTAAAAAGGAAAGGGAGAATTAAAATGCAAGAAAAAGCTACTGTGCTTCAAACAGAAACTCTAAACGGAGATTCTAAAAAAGTAATAATTTTCGACATGCCATTAAGTTTAACTAGTAATGATGGGCTTCTTCAAACACAATTATTTGCTACTAAGTTATCTAACTTATTCAAACATGCAAACAAGAATATTTTGGTAGAAACCGTCAATTCAAGTAAAGTTAAAAACTATGCTGAAAGTGCTAATGTATTATTATTAGCACCACCTTTCTCCTCTACTAAAGAAAAAATAGAAGCTGACTATCCAAATATCCCTATATTTTCCATCTCACAAAAAGACTATGGTACCCTTAATGTTGAAGATATATATAAAGAAATAATTGCAGTTCTTCAATAATAGAAAATAAACATAAGTTAGTATACTAAATGTTTAATCTCCGTTTGAAAAAGCCGAACGGATTCGTTCAGCTTTTCGGCAATATCTTTGCTATCTGGATTATACCTTGTCAAAATAATAGCGTTTCTTTCTCGATAAAAAGTGCTGTGACCAGATTCTTGTCACAGCACTTTTTATAATCAATTCGCAATTTTCAAAAGTAATATACTTCTATCTTCGCTGCTTTTACTATTTGCTTTCCTCAGCTAAGATCGTTTCAAGTAGTGCTAAAACACGGCGGACTTCACTATTTTTGACAATCGGCTCGCCACCATTTACTACCACATCGTAGAAGTTGGCGTAAAAACTTGGATACGGTGTTTCAACTGCTGGTAAAGATAAAACTTCGGTTGCATCTTCACGAGGCGGGGCCATGGTTTTGGTTAATCCCACACCAGCTTGAATAGGTTTTGGTGCCGCTGTTTCTTCATGGGTGGCTTTGACCATTTTACCATTTAAATCCCAGTCTGAAATAAGCGCCGTCCCTTCCATACCTTTCACATACCAGCGTGGTAACGGAATATAGTTGGTGGTGCCCACTTCAATTATCACTTTAACCCCATTTTCAAACGTTAGATAGCTATGAAAACCATCATCTACTTCATCCCCTAAAATATAGCTCAAATCAGTCTGAATCGTTTGCAGTGGACTATCAATTAAAAATAGCAGTTGATCGAATAAATGAACGCCCCAATCTAGTAACATGCCACCCCCATGTTTTTGCAAATGACGCCAGTCACCGGGAATCCCATTGGCTCCTTGCACGCGCGATTCAATTTGGAATAAATCACCTAGCGTTTTTTCTTGATACATTTGGCGAATCATTAAAAAGTCTGGATCCCAGCGTCGATTTTGATGCACCATAAACGTCCGCTCACACTTTTTAGCTTCAGCTAAAATTTCATCTAATTCTTTTATATTCATAGCAACTGGTTTTTCACAAACAACGTGTTTACCTGCTTTTAAAGCTGCAATTGCTAATTCTTTATGGCTATCATTGGGTGTTGCAATTAAAACGGCATCCGTCGTTTCATCTTCTAAAAGTTCTGGCAAACTTTCATACGCTAAAAATCCATCGGCCTGTGCCACAGCTTGGCGTTCAGATTTAATATCATAAACTCCTTTTACAGCCACAACTTCACTGGACTTTTTCATAATGGTTTTGGCATGATAAGAACCCATACCACCATAACCAATAATCGCAAATTGTAATGGTTTCATTCTTTTACTCACTTTCTTTTAAAAATCATAATTTCCCTTATCTTTAAAAAAATTACGCCCACCACATATCGGTTGGTGTGTCATGAATCATGACAGAACGCAAATTCGTCACCGCTCGCTGCAACCCTTCATCAATGGACATCAAAGGATCTTCATGCTCAATACTTAATACATAATCGTAGCCGTATAACCGCAACGCCGAAATAATATCAGACCAAACTTTTAAATCGTGCCCACAACCTACGGAACGGAAATTCCATGAACGTGTTTTAACATTGCCATAAGGCTGCATATCAGTCAGTCCATACATATTAATATTGTCTTGATCTAAATACGTATCTTTGGCATGGAAGTGATGAATTGCCCCAGCTTCGCCTAAAATTTTCACTGCCGCGACCGGATCAATTCCTTGCCACCACAAATGACTTGGATCCAAGTTACAGCCAATCGCTTTACCGGTAGCTTCCCGTAAACGTAACATCGTATAAGGTGTATGAGCTAAAAAACCACCATGTAATTCAATCCCGATTTTAACTCCAGCACTTTCGGCTACCGTGTTAATTTCTTGCCAATAAGGAATCAATTTTTGTTCCCATTGATAATTATAATTATCGCTATATTCTGTTGGCCACGGCAAAACAGGCCAGTTGACTTGGGTATCTGTTTCATTACCGCCACTCACGCCAGAGAAACCATTTACGATAGGAACATTCATTAATTGAGCTAATTTAATTGTTTTTTGCAATAATTCATCTGCTTCTTGGGCCACTGATTTCACCGGTGAAATCGGATTGTGATGACAACTCAAAGCCGAAATCGTCAATCCTTTATCGGCTAATTTCGCCAAGTATTCTTTACGACTATCTCCAGAAGCTAATAATTTATCAATATCCAAATGGGCATTACCAGGAGATCCGCCGGTGCCAATTTCTACAGTTTCCAAACCATAACTGGCTACTTTTTCAATCATTTCATCAAAATTTAGATTATTAAATAATGGGGTAAAAACACCTAATTTCATTTTTTTCATCCTTTCTATACTCGTTTACTGGTTAATCTTTTCCTGTCAGAAAAAATCGTGCTAGTTTTAATTAGCGTTCAAAATAAACCGGCTCACCTGTCGCTGAAGATTGATACATCGCTTCTAAAATTTCTGTAACAACTAAGGCTTGCTCTGGTTTTACTAGTGGCTCTGTGTCATTTAAAACCGCATCGATCCACGCTCTTGCTTCGTTATAAGCGGGATCATCAGAAGCACCGTCATAAAAATCGACGCCGCCTGGTTCTAATTCAATTTTTTTCTCATATAACGTGCTATGATCTTCACCATTAATCGTTAAGCCGTCATTCATATCTGCGCCAGCCTTGGTTCCACACAAAGTCGTTTTGGCTTCTTTAACATCTAACGAATTCAACGCCCAACTTGCTTCTAAGAAAATCGTGGCGCCATTTTCCATCGTAATAAAACCAAAAGCACTGTCTTCTACTTTGTATTCTTTTGGATCCCAAGAACCCCAAGCATTAGCAGCATTTTCCATCTCCGCTAATTTACGATAAGCAGTTCCTACGACAAATTTTGGTTTATAATTGTTCATCATCCAAAGTGTCAAATCCAACGCATGGGTTCCAATATCAATTAATGGGCCGCCCCCTTGCGCTTTTTCATCTAAAAAAACACCCCATGTTGGCACTGCCCGACGTCTAATCGCGTGAGCTTTACCAAAATAAATTTCTCCTAACTCCCCTTCGCTACATACAGTATGTAAATATTGGGAGTCTTTACGAAACCGATTTTGATAGCCAATCGTTAACTTTTTCCCCGTCTTTTTTGCAGCTTCTACCATTGCCTTTGCCTCAGTAGCCGTTTTCGCCATTGGTTTTTCACACATTACATGACAGCCAACTTCCATTGCCGCAATTGAAATTTCAGCGTGAGAACTGTTGGGCGTTAACACATGGACCAAATCTAAATCACACGCTGCTAACATTTCTTGATAATCGCTAAAAACTTTGGCGTTTTCACTGCCATATTCTTTACAACTTTTTTCTGCCCGATCTAAAATGACATCACAAAAAGCCACCAATTCAACTTCCTCAATTTTAGCCAAGGCCGGTAAATGTTTACCCGTAGCAATTCCGCCACATCCAATAATTCCCACTTTTAAACTCATAATTATTTCTCCTTATTTGAAAACGTTTTATTTTCTTTATTATAAAAAAAGCCCGCATCAAATTCCTCCCACATCCTTAGCTAAAAATTCCCAGATTTTATCTTTTTTTCTTTTAAAAATACGCTATACTAAATAAAAGCTGAATGAACTCGCACAACTCGCTAGCAATAAGATAGAATTTTAATAAATTGCTTTCCAAATTTCTTCAAATTTTAGCTTATTGTCGCAGCGAGTTAGTTCATGAAGCTAGATCAAAGAAAAGCTAAAGGAAGCGGGTAGCTCTTTGGAAAAATCTCAGAAATTCGTTTTCTGGTGCTCTTTACCAGAAACTAATTTTTGAATTTTTCCCGAAGAGTTGCTTCCTGTGCTGGATCAAAGAAAAGCTGAAGGAACTCGTTCAGCTCTCAAGCAATAAGACGAAATCTTGTTAAATTGTTTCTCAAATTTCGCAAGATTTTGGCTTATTGCCGTAGAGAGTTAGTTCATGTGCTAGATCTCAGAAAAGCTAAATGAACTTGGTCAACTCTCAAGCAATAAGATGGAATTTTAATAAATTGTTTTTCAAATTTCTTCAAATTTCAGCTTATTACCGTAGAGAGTTCGTTTGTGAAGCTAGATCAAAAGAAAAGCTAAGGGAAGCGGGTAGCTCTTTGGAAAAATCTCAGAAATTCGTTTTCTGGTGCTCTTTACCAGAAACTAATTTTTGAATTTTTCCCGAAGAGTTGCTTCCTGTGCTGGATCAGAGAAAAGCTAAATGAACTCGTTCAGCTCTCAAGCAATAAGAGAAAATCTTGTTAAATCGCTTCTCAAATTTCTTAGCATTTCGACTTAATGTCGCCAAGAGTTTGTTATAAAACTGAAGGAACTCGGATCAAAAACAGTCGATAACTTTTATTAATCCTACTCAAATGAGGTGAAAAGATGAGTTTATATTTAGAAATACCCGAATTACATAGCGCATTTCCTTTTCGAACTTTTATTAATGATGGCTGGGAAATTGTCTATCCTCACTGGCACAAGGAAATTGAGGTTATTTATTGTTTAACCGGCACGGTTAAACTGGGAGCTTTTGGAGAAATTTTTGAATTAGCAGAAGGGGAGATTTTTTTCTTTCCTAGTGGCGAACCTCATTTTTTCTTGGCATCTCCAGACAGTCAACGAATCGTTTTCCAATTTGATTTGCGCTTTTTTTATGAGCAAAATAATTTAGTCACAACCGACCGTACTTTGTTGCAACTGTTTGATGAAGCACCAAATTATAGCCGAGACTGGCCCACTTACGCGCAAAAAGAAATTAATCAGTTGTTGCGCGCTATTTTTAACTGCCATGAAGAAAAAAATGAAGGCTGGCAATACGGCGTGACAGGTCTTTTGACCCAATTTATTTATGCTTTATATCAGTTAGCGCCAAAAGATGATGTCAAACAAAGTAAGGTCAAAGAAAATTTGAAAAGTCGTGAAACTTTAGAATTATTGGATCAAATTTTTGAATATGTCGAGGCGAATTTTGACTCTCCGATTACTTTAGAAGCTGCGGCTCGCCAAGTCGGCTTTAGTGAAACATATTTTTCCCGCTTTTTTAAACAAAAAGTTGGCCTACCTTTTTCACAATATTTAAAAGAATATCGGATTGAACAAGCGAAGTTTTTATTGGCTACAGAACACTCGCCAATGAGTGAAATTGCAGCGAAAGCGGGCTTTGCCAACGTTAAAACGTTCCACCATGTTTTCAAAAAAACAGTTGGCTGTGCACCGTTACAATATCAAAAGCAACTAAAATAAATTAAAAATAAAGCGAAAAAGTGAGGCTGTGACATAAGCCTCACTTTTTTATGCAATTTTTTTTGAATAGACAATGATTTACTATCTAATTTCGAGATAAATATTTAATAAAAGGGAAAATATATTATCCACTATAAGAAAGTCTTTAATCGTCAAATTTTATCTAGTTATTTAGTGAGGAATTGTAAAGAATATCCATTTTCAAATTGACTCCGTAATAAGTTTTCAGATACGTCCTAGTTTTTTCAAAATTTCACTAGTTATATTCAATGTATAAAAGAGCTGATAAATCAATAGAAATAAACTACAAAAACGTAATGATTATTGTTGACTTTTCTACAAAATGGTCTATTATGATTAAAAATGTAGAAAATTCAACAATTCAGACAGGGCGTGATTACTTGATTAATTTAGAAGAAAAATTTAAACAAGCAAACATTGATTATGAGTTATACCATCACCGAGCTATTTATACTAATGAGGATGCACTGGTTGTAAAAGAGGAACAAGGTTTTAAAGGTACAGAAACAAAAAGTTTGTATTTAAAGGACAAACAAAACAATCACTATATCTTTTTAACATTTACTACGAAAAGAAGTGATTTTAAGAAACTAAGTAAGCTTGTAGGAAAAAGACTTTCTGTTGTATCCGCAGAGGTCATGGAGGAAACGACTGGTCAAAAATCAGGAGCTGTCTCTCCGTTTGGTTATGAAACACAGGTACCGGTAATTATTGATGAAGAATTACTTTCGCATGAAAAACTTGTATTTGCCCCAGGCCGACCAGACCAAACCATGGTTGTAAAAGTCGCTGATTTGAAGAAGATTATTCAAGTGCTTGATATAAAAACTTATTTACTACCAATGGAGGGATAGCAATGTCTGAAATTTTAAGAGAAATCGGTATAATTTCACGAGCACTATCTTATATCAGCAATGTGGAATTTAAAGATATTCATCTAAATAAAGATCAATATTTATATTTAACAAGAATATACGAAAATCCTGGTATTATTAATGATTCTTTGGCTGAATTAGTCAAACAAGATCGGACTACGGTTTCAAAGTCAATTGGTAAACTTGAGAAAGAAAAATTAATAAGAAAAGAAGTAGATCCTACCAATAAAAAAATTCGTAGATTATACACAACCGATAAGGCAGAGGAACTTTATAACTATTTAAAACGAGAAGAAATGTACTCAGAAAAGGCGGCTTTGGCAAGATTATCCTTAGAAGAAAGAGAAATGTTGTTGCTGACTTTAAAAAAAGTGAGGAAGAATGTTGATGATGAATGGCACTTTGTAAAGAACGGGAACAAACGGATTTATTAGAGGAGGAAATAACAATGGGACTTAAAATAATGAATGAAGAAGCATTGAAACACACTCTGAAAATGAAAGATGTATAAGAATTCTAATTCTTGCTCTTAGACTGTAGACGTCATCCTTTTTGGGGACTTTGTCTATAATCTGAGAGTTGTGACAGAAGCGACTAGCTTCAAGAAATAAGACGAGGTTCCCGAAAATTATTTTTCAAATTTTTGGAATTCCGTCTTATTTTCAAAGAAGCTGCTTCTGTTACACCGTTTATTTGGAAGTCTGAGGTATGACAAAACTTTTGTCATACCTCAGACTAATGATTTAATCTTCATCTAAAGAAAGTTCTGATGCTAAACGCGGTACTGCTGCTTTTTTCACTGCAAAGAATTTACGTGTTTCTTTGACTACAACTGGACTTAATAAAATCAGCGCAATAATATTCGGAAACGCCATCAAACCGTTGCAAATATCGGCGATGGTCCACACAGCTGAAACAGTCAGATAAGGTCCAATGAAAACCGCCGCAACATATAAAACTTTGAAGAAATTAGCAAATTTATTAGTATTAAACAAATAAGCCAAGCACCGTTCTGCGTAATAATTCCATCCCAAAATCGTCGTGAAAGCGAAAAACACCAAACATATCATCAATAAAAAAGAAACAATTGGTGCAGACAGTGGCAATGCCTCACTAAAGGCGTAGATAGTTACCGCTGCGCCATCTTTACCGATTTTCCACGCATCCGTTAATACAATTGCCATCCCTGTCATATTACAAACGATAATCGTATCAATAAATGTGCCGGTCATCGAAACTAAACCTTGTCGGACTGGTTCTTTGGTACGGGCCGCTGCGGCTGCAATCGGCGCACTACCAAGTCCTGATTCATTGGAGAAAATACCCCGAGCGATTCCTTTTTGCATCGCAATCATCATCGCACCCAATGCTCCACCTGCCGCGGCTTCAAAGCCAAAAGCACTACGAAAAATTAAAGCGATCACACTAGGCAATTTTGCTGCGTTTAAAACAATTAGCCACAAACACAAGCCGACATATAAAAGAATCATCGCTGGTACAATAATTTCAGAAACTTTGGCAATTCGTTTAACACCGCCAATTAAAACCCCGGCCACACAAATCGTCACCAGCAAGCCCGAAATAATAACGGCCCAAGAGTAGTGATGCCCAAATAATTGTAGGCTATGATTTTTATTGGGATCAAAAAAAGTTTCTGCCGCTGAAGTAATTCCGTTAATCTGTGTTAAGGTTCCAATTCCTAATAAACCGGCTAAAATACCAAATAAAGCAAAGGCTTTACCAAGGGGACGCCATTTTTTTCCTAACCCTTTTTCAATGTAGTAAAAAGGACCTCCCAGTGCTTTACCATCGGAATCAAAGGAGCGATACTTGACCGCTAATAGACCTTCTGCGTATTTTGTCGCCATCCCTAAAAGTCCTGCTAGTTCTAACCAAAACAATGCGCCAGGACCACCCGCGACAATCGCTGTTGCCACACCGACAATATTTCCAGTTCCAATTGTCGCCGATAATGCCGTACACAAAGCCTGAAAACTAGAGACATCTCCTTTGCCGTCCTCTTCATCTTGCACCATGAATTTCAATGCCAATGGCAATTTTTTTAGCTGAATAAAACGGCAACCAACCGTTAAAATCAGACCAATGCCCAAAATTAGCAAAATCATGGGAGCTCCCCAAATCAAATCGTTAATTTTTACAAGTAACTGATTCATTTTACGCCTCCTTTTTCACTATTGTTAAAAATAAACAAGAACCTAAAGTCTATCATAAAAAACGGATAAAAACTTTAATTTACCGTGCCATTTTTAACAAAAATTCTCGCTGTCTATACAATTTTTACTTCACCGTTTCCAACCAACTTTTTTATTTTTGTAATAATCTGAATATTTTGCCATTTTATCAGCTTTTCACTAACTTTTCTACCAATTTGTGATTTTTTTAGCTTAATTAGTAGCCAATGTTCGGATTTTTACCATTATTTTTCCAACAAAAAAAGACAGCGAGAAAATCTTGCCATCTTTTTATCCCTCGAGGGTAATCAAAAAATAAGAAGTCCTTATTTTACTTTGGCGACAAAATCCAACAACTGCTTTTTATCGTAAAGCTGATGATTACATTTTTCACTGTCGACACAAATATAGTTGCCTTTTTTCGTGTAAGTGCCATCTCCACCCTTTTTAGTCGTAGCTAAAAATAACGCGACTTCACTGGTTTTATGACAAATGGAACAAACATTTTTCAAAACATTACTTGAAAAGTTACCTTTTAAACCTTGTAAGCCCTGCTCATCATAATACAGTAGGAATTTTTGCTGCTGGCCAGGATCGTTCCAACCAATATAGGTATGTTCTTTTAAGTCCATCGCGTCAAAATTTGGTAAGTGTAATTTTTTAGTCTTGCGAAAAACTTTTTCCACTTGTTTTGCACTTGGCGCAACAAAAGGCGTAACATGTTCTTTTAATCCATTTAAATAACGCTCTGCTGAAGCTTTAGTCAAATGAGGATCTAAAATAAATTGAAGCAATTCTTCCTTTTGAGTCGAATCCTCGGGCAAAATTTCATTAATTTTTTCAGTTGTTAAAGCCTGAACGGCATTGACTGTTTGTTTGTCATTGACGGATTGATAAACATTAATCAAATCGTCGATTGCTTTTGCTAGGGCAAAATAGTGATAAGGTTCTAGTTTCATAATATTTTCCTTTCTCCAAACCGCTGAGGCGCAGAAGAAAGTCACAACTGCGACATCAGAATAACTGCCAGCCAATTGTGCGTACAGAAGATACAAATCGTATCATGTGACCACCACCTTGTTATAATCTTCGTTATCATACTCGCATTTCAAAAAAAATGCAACGGTCTCACGTCGCTAGTCAAAAAGTTTAAAAATTGATAGAGTTAAAATAGAAAAGCTGAATAAACGTGGGCAACTCTCAAGTAATAAGATGGAATTTTAATAAATTGTTTCCCAAATTTCTTTAAATTTCAGCTTATTACCGCAGAGAGTTCGTTTGTGAAGCTGGATCAAAGAAAAGCATAATAAACTCGTCCAGCTCTCAAGCGATAAGACGAAATCTTGATAAATTGCTCTTCAAATTTCTCAAGATTTTGGCTTATTGCCGTAGAGAGTTTGTTTATTATGCTAGACATCTAGAAAAGCTAAAGGCAACGTTTAGCTCTTTATTCATAAGAAAAAATTATCCATTTTATCTCTAATTCAATTAGCTTGACTACCTAACTACATTTCAAGGAGGAAAAATATGAAGGTTTTATTTATTTTTGATGATGGCGTATTCTCGTCTTTTTTTGTTTACGATTTGCAAAATAAAGGAACGCTGTGGCGCATTTCACCAGAAATTCGGCTGCACAATATTACGCTAGGAGAACTTTATGTTAAAAATTCTATTACTGATTTTTTGAAATATTTTTCTGTCGCTTTTTCACAATCGGTAACCAAATATTTTATTTTAACTAAAGAAGAAGGGCTTGCGGCCATAAAAGAAGCCGGCCTTGATGCAGATGGTACGTTAACGATCACTTCAGAAAAAGATTTTACCGCTTTAAAAAACGGCCAAAAATTCCTATTAGGCCCACAAAAGTTATCTTTAGCCGAAATCGATGCCTACATTAGTTATCAAATTGACGATGATCGTTCCTTTGATGTTTTTACTCGTCAGGAAGATTTGATTCGCTTTATGAGATGGAAAACAGTAACTCCCAGCTTAAGTGCGATTACGCAAAATTTGGGAACCGTTAAAGAACATACGAAAAGTAATCTCGGCTTGCGCGATATGTTAAAACTTGGTAGCGGCTATTTAGCCAAAGGCAATGCCCGCATGAAAAAAATTAATGTTCCTGCTCCTGGTAGCTACACAGTCAGTGGTAATTTTCCTTACCATCTTGAAACGGTCGATTGGGAGAAAAACGTCATTCAACTCCATCCTGATTTACGAGATGAATAAGCCAAAAGAACGTTCCTCATTTACACGCGATCAGATGAAACAACAGCAACATGTTCTTTCATTTCTTAAAACATCATCTGATTGCCTAAACAATTTTTCATGAAGTCAGACACTAATCACTTTAAACGACAAATCGTAACTTTCAACCATGACCAAAGTATCTGTCAGACATAAGTCCTTTAAATTCTTAATATAATGACTTTACTTGGCAAGCATATAAGCAAAATAATTATTTTTGCTAGCAAAAAAGTGGGAAAGCCAAGTTTGGATTTCCCACTTTTTTTGAAATATTTTTTATTATTTATTTTTATCAGTTGCATCCCAAACTTGTTTAATGGCTGGAATATTGCCAATTTCCGTTAAATTACTTGGTAAAATAACGGTGTTGTGATTGTTTTCCACTACATGTTTAAAGGCTTCAATGCCAAGATAAGACAACATTTTTTCGTCAATTTGACTTTCTTGAATGGCTTGATTAATTTCGCGAATTCGTTTTTTCTCAGCTTCTGTTACAATTTTAATTCGCTCAGCTTCAGCTTGGGCGTCAATTTTAATTCGCTCGGCTCTGGCAGTAGCGTCGATTTTAGTTTGTTTTGCTCGCGCCGCCGCATCAATTTCCATTTCTGAGGCTTTGGCCTCTGAATCTAAAATGACCGATTGTTTCTTCCCTTCTGAAATGGTGATTAATGATTCTTTATCGCGACTTGCAGTAATTAATTTATTCATAGAATTAACAATTTCATCTGAAACTGAAATCTCACCAATATTAATTCGGTCAATCGACAAGCCATATCCCGCTGTGATGTCTTTGACGCTTTCAAATAAGGCCACATTTATTTCTTCAGTCCCATTTAAAACTTCATTTAAATCCATCTTCCCAATGATGCCCCGTAAATTTGACTGACAATCTTGAATCATCGAAACCACAGAATTTTGATTATCATAAACAAAGGCCCGTACATCTGTGACATGATATTTGATTGCTTCATCAATTTCCACGATAACATTGTCTTTTGTAATAACACTTTGTGGATCAATTTGAATTGGAATTTGTTTTAACGAAACACGTTGTTTGACGTTATATAAAATCGGAATTAAAAAATGAAGTCCCGGATCAAGGGATTTAACGTATTTACCAAAACTTTCAACGACTTTAACTTCCCCTTGTTCTACAATAATAATCATTTGTGATAACAACAAAATAAGTAGACCAATAATTACGATAACAAAAAAGATACTAAAAATTGCCAATGTAATTCACATCACTTTCATATAAGCTATTGTTTACTTGAACTAATAATGCATTAGGCGTATAACTGACAACTTCCAGCATATCTCCGACTTCTGGCAACCCAGCTACAACTTTGTAGTCGTACCAACTGCCTAAAATACGGACACTACCGGTGAAACTGCTTTTTGTTGTGCGAAAACATTTACCTAACGTTTTTTCCATTTGATAATCAGCCAACGAACCTGCCCACCTCCAATTAAAAACCTCAAGCCCCAACCTTGATTGCCCTCATTATACCACTTGTAAAAAAAACGCCTAGTCAATTATTTGTTAAGTTTCACATTTTTCGACTAAAATAGAATTAAGAATATAGTTATGAAGGAGCATAACCATGGCATTGTTTAAAAAGGAACCTACCCAAGAAGACCAGCTGCAACAAAATTTACGTGCCTGGCTTAGTCAACAAGCCGGAAAAACGATTGCTCTGGCTAATTTAAATGCGTTCTTTTACCAAAATGATTTTTTTAAGCTACATTATTTTGCCGAAAGTGGTTTTCAAGCAGACAATAAACAACCTGTTCTGACTGCAACGGTGATAAAAGATGCGCAAAAAAAATTAAGCCGGATTAAAGAAACCGAGCTTAGTAGTGAACTAAAGATAAATAAAAAAGAAAAATCCCTTTTAGATGGCATTATCACCAGTGACCAAAATTATTTTCGCCTTTATGTTACGCCTTCACCTTTTGCGACCGGACTTTTATTGCTTGAAAAATTACCTGCGACCAAAGTTTTTCAAGCAGATAAAAAAACAGGCTCTTTTGTACAAAATAACATTAAAGAGCTACTTTACTTGTGCTATCGCTTTGATTTAGCCAAAAATCCACAGTTAGCCGTCAAAAATCTAGCTTTAGCACAATTAGCTACTCCTTCTGTCACTTTGCCTATTTTGACGACTTTAACTGCGATTGCAAATCAGACCATCACAGACCTTGATTTAGAATATTTGTTTACTTGGGTCTTGCAGTACAGCGCTACAATTACAGCTACTAGCACCCTTTTTTCTGCATATGCTTCAGCAGCCCTACCAGAAGAAGTATTGGCGAAGACACAGACAATCGTCACAGAGCTTGCAGAAAATTTTGCTCGCAGTAGCACAGTATTAACACAAAATGCCAACCAAGATTCCTTAGCTATTAGTGAGCAATTACTAAAGCAAATTCCCGACCTTTTTCAAGCAGCCAACCAAAAAATGACTGCTTTAAATGATAAATTGTTAAATTCCGATACAGATCAGACCGAATAGTGATAAGGATCATTAAGAACCTTCCGCTATGGCAATGCGATCAAAAAAAGTTTCATGTGAAACATTTGGGAGTTAAAATTTTATTTTTTCTATTTACCTATAATAAAAGCCGCTTCATCCAAGATGAGGCGGCTTTTGGTTATACTATGATTCTTGTGTTACTTTTGCAATTCTTCCTTGTTCAATGTAAACCATTAAAATACTCAAATCGGCCGGATTAACACCACTAATGCGGCTGGCTTGGGCAATGGTTTCAGGTTGAATTTTGGTTAATTTTTGGCGCGCTTCTGTAGCAAGGCCATTAATTGCGTCATAGTCAATATTGGTTGGAATTTTTTTGGCTTCCATCCGTTTCAATTTTTCAACTTTTTCTAAGGCTTTTTTGATGTAGCCTTCATATTTAATTTGAATTTCAACTTGTTCGATTTCTTTTGGGGAAAGATTCTCGTCAGCAGGAATAAATTGTAACAATTCAGCGTAACTAATTTCAGGACGGCGCAAAAATTCATTTGCTAACACGCCATCTTTTAATTGGGCCGCACCTTTTTGTGCTAAAAAGGCTTGAACTTCAGCGGTTGGTTTAATGCGAATACTCTTTAGGCGGGCAATTTCACTTTCAACTGCTACTTTTTTGGCTAAATAAGCTTGGTATTGATCCTCTTTAACCAAGCCAATTTCATGACCCATTTCCGTTAAGCGTAGATCCGCGTTATCATGACGTAAAATTAAACGATATTCGGCCCGACTGGTTAAAAGACGGTAAGGTTCTTGTGTGCCTTTGGTTACTAAATCGTCAATCATAACGCCGATATAACCGTCACTGCGTTTTAAGATTAGGGGTTCTTTTCCTTGAACTTTTAACCCCGCGTTAATACCCGCAATCAAACCTTGGCCGGCAGCTTCTTCATAACCAGAAGTTCCGTTTGTTTGACCGGCAGTATAAAGATTTTCAATTAATTTTGTTTCTAAAGTTGGGCGTAATTGATGCGGAACCACCACATCGTATTCAATAGCGTATCCTGTGCGCATCATTTCAACATTTTGCAAACCCGCAATCGAATGTAACATCTCTACTTGAACATCTTCAGGCATGGAAGTCGATAATCCTTGCACGTAGACTTCTTCTGTATTTAATCCTTCAGGTTCTAAGAAAAGTTGGTGACGTTCTTTATCAGCAAAACGTACGATTTTATCTTCAATTGAAGGACAATATCTTGCCCCCACACCTTCGACAATACCAGTAAACATTGGCGCACGATGTAAATTATCGCGAATAATTTCATGAGTTTTAGGACTTGTGTAAGTTAACCAACATGGTTCTTGCTCTTTTTTATAAGCACTATCAGGAGTGGAATAACTAAAATGATTGGCTTCTTTGTCTCCTGGTTGAATTTCAGTTTGATCATAATCAATTGATCCTGCTTTGACCCGTGGTGGTGTCCCTGTTTTGAAACGTGCAATTTCAAAGCCTAGTTCTTTTAAACTATTAGCCAGGCCAACTGATGGTTGGGAATTATTGGGACCAGAAGAATACTTCAATTCCCCAATAATAATTTCCCCTCGTAAAGCTGTACCAGCTGTAATAATAACAGCTTTGGCACTATAACGGGCACCAGTATTCGTGATAACACCTTTACAAACGCCATCTTCAACGATTAATTTTTCTGCCATTCCTTGACGCAAAGTCAAATTTTCTTCTTTTTCAATCGTGTGTTTCATCTCTTGTGCATAAGCATGTTTGTCTGCTTGTGCGCGTAATGCCCGTACTGCTGGACCTTTACCAGTATTTAACATCCGCATTTGAATGTAAGTTTTGTCGATATTTTTGCCCATTTCGCCCCCTAGTGCATCGATTTCTCGCACGACAACACCTTTAGCAGGACCTCCAACAGACGGATTACAAGGCATAAAAGCCACCATATCCAAATTAATCGTCAAAAGCAGTGTTTTGTTGCCCATGCGTGCATTAGCAAGCGCCGCTTCACTACCGGCATGACCGGCACCAACAACAATCACATCATAACTTTCCGCTTGATATTCCATGAAATAATTCCGCTCCTTAATTTAGTTGCTAAAACAGCTTGCTTAGGAAATGAGCAATATATCGATCAATTTTCAATGACGTTTTATGGCATTTAAAATTGATTATATATTGTCGAATTTTCTAGCTGACTTAGCACGATTTCGTTTTAATTAATGTATTAATTTTCTTATGAAAATTAGTTTGATTTTCACTTTATTTTGGAAGTTATTATTTTCCTAAACAGAATTGGCTGAATAGTTGCGTAATCAGTTCGTCTTGTACGCTATCACCCACGATTTCTCCTAAGAAATCCCAACAACGGGTCATGTCGATTTGGACTAAATCGACCGGCATGCCCGCTTCAATTCCAGCTACAACATCTCCCAAAGCTTGACTAGCTTTTTCTAGTAACGCAATGTGACGCGTATTGGAAATATAAGAAGCGTCTTTTTCCCCTGTTTGACCGGCGAAAAAAAGATCTGCAATCGCTTGTTCCAATTGATCTAAGCCTTCATTTTGTAAAACGGATACGGCAAAAATCGGTGTATCGCCTGCCACAGTTTGTAATTTTTCTTGCTCTAATTTTGCAGGTAAATCCGTTTTATTCAATAAAATAATGCGTTTAGTATCTTGCGTTAACGCTAATAATTCCAAGTCAGCTTCTGTCAAAGCTTCACTTTGATTTAACACCAATAAAATCAAATCAGCTTCTTGCAACGCTTTGCGACTGCGTTCCACCCCGATTTTTTCCACGATATCCTCAGTATCCCGAATACCAGCAGTATCAATTAATTTTAATGGCACACCTCTTACGTTCACGTATTCTTCAATGACGTCCCGTGTCGTACCGGCAACATCTGTGACAATCGCTTTTTCTTCTGCTAATAAATGATTTAATAAACTGGATTTCCCAACATTTGGCCGACCAATGATAGCTGTACTTAAGCCTTCTCGCAAAATTTTTCCTTGTTGGGCGGTTAAGAGTAATTGGTTAATTTGTCCTTGGACTTGATTGGCTTTTTCTAATAACAAACGCGTCGTTAACTCTTCGACGTCATCGTATTCAGGATAGTCGATATTAACTTCCACTTGGGCCAATGTTTCCAAAATTTCTTGTCGCAATGAGCGAATTAAACTGGATAAGTTTCCGTCCAATTGATTCAACGCCAAATTCATCGCTTTATCTGTTTTAGCCCGAATCAAATCCATCACGGCTTCTGCTTGAGATAAGTCCACCCGACCGTTTAAAAACGCCCGCTTTGTGAATTCGCCAGGCTCAGCCAGACGTGCACCTTGTCGCAACAGTAATTGCAAAATTTGATTAACCACCACAATCCCGCCATGACAATTAATTTCAATGACATCTTCACGAGTAAAAGTTTTTGGTGCCCGCATAACAGAAACCATCACTTCATCCACCATTTTTTCCGTGGCTGGATCAAAAATATGACCGTAATGAATTGTATGGCTGTCAACATCTGACAGCTGTTTACTGCCACTGCGATAAACTTCATTTGCAATTTTCACCGCATCATCTCCACTTAAACGGACAATACTAATCGCCCCTTCACCAGGCGGAGTGGAAATTGCAGCAATTGTATCAAATTCTTGGGTAATATTTGCCATTGATAAACTCCTTTTTAGACTTAGTATGACGTAACATTGAAAACTGAGCGTGATTAAATCGTTAAAATCAACGATGCAAATCAGTTAATTTACGTTTTAAAAAGCTTCGTCACGTTTTATCGCAATAAAAAAAGTGCTTCATCTTTTGCAATAGGAAAAAACTTCTCCACTGAGAAGTCTATAACTATTTACAAAAGACATCGCACTTTGACTGCTAGTCCTTAAATTCTGGTCATAGACTAGCATAAAATTCGTTGTCTTGCAAGATTTCGTGCCAGAATTTGTGAGAGGTTTTAGCTTTACTTAAAGGTTCTTATCACGGTAAAATTAAATTACAGTGAATCACAGCTTTTGCTGTTTGCAACAATCAAGTAGGTTTTAACGATGAAAAGCCAAAAGCATGCAATTTTGAACTTTCCCCTAAAGCCTAAAAGGAGTGAGCGATATGACATTTGACAAACAAAAAGAAGACGACATGCGCATCCACGAAATTATTATTTCTACCGGCAATGTAAACCGGAGTTACGCAGTTCGCGACATTATTTTCGTTGCGGAAAAATTTGAAACAGATTTATTTGATGAAAATATTGACCCCAATGAATCTTTACAAGATATTATCTTGATGCTAAAGAGAAAAGCTTTTTCTTATGGTGCCAATGCTGTCATCAATTGCCATTTTGATCACGATCATGTCCAAGTTGACGGCAAAACTTATTTGGAAATTTTCGCTTACGGCACTGTTGTCCAATTTATTGAAACAACTGTTGGGGGCTAATTTTTTCCGCTACTTTTTACAGTCATTTTACTAGTGAAACTTGCCTTTCAAAAGTTAATCGCAAAAAGGAGATGTGACAAAAATCTTGTCCATCTCCTTTTTGGCGTATGAAAATACTTATTTCATTTTATTCTATTAATAGTTATTGTAAATTCTTAATAAATTTGTGCTATCATTATTTTACTAGATAAAAATTAATTAATTTCGTTATTTAATGTTGATTGAAATCACTTATAACACAAAAACTGGAGAGATTACAATGAAGAAATTTATCGTCGTATTAGCGACAAGTTTGCTACTATCTGTCGGGTTGATTTATTTTGAAAAAGATAGTTACCTTAAAATTATCGGGCTGATTGCTTTCTTTTTAGGTTTAGCCATGTCTGGAACACTTGTGTCAGGTGATCGTATGCGCGCTAACACGGCGCGGCAATCAGACGTTACCACTAATAACACTAGTAATCTCTTCTTATACTTCATTTTATTTTCGTTACCGCTTCTTATTATGGCTTATGTTTCTGGTGTATTCTAAAGTTTGTTTTTAATTACATAACGAGACAAAAGCATGACCATAAAATATTTATGGTTTGTAGCAATATTTAAAATTACTCGCGCCTACAACATATTATTATCACCTTTTTAAAAGATTACATCTTGTTTTAAAAAGGAAAAATGCAGGCGCGCACTTTTATTATTTACCGCGAAAACGTTCAATCGCATGGTGTAAATCGTATAATTTATCTGTTGCTACTTCCCCTAATTCTTCATATAAGCCCATATATAAGACATCCACAACTGCTAATTGCGAAATTCGTGTTGCCATATTGGCTACGCGAAAATATTCTTCTAAAACTGGCGTAGACAATTTAAGATCAGCAAGTTTTGCCAATTTAGAATTTTGTAAAGTTGTAATAGCAATAATGGTGGCCCCTTTTTCTTTGGCTAGGGTGGCTAATTGCACCACTTCCGCCGTTTTGCCTGTTGTAGAAATTGCTAAGAAAATATCTTCAGGCGTCAAATTTAAGACTAAGGCTAACATTTGGTGAAAATCGCGATTAAAACTAGCTGTAACGCCTAATTTACTCACTTTATGCGCAAAATCTTCTGCAACTACAGCAGAAGCCCCGACACCATAAACCGTGACCTTTTGTTTATCTTTTAATAAGGTAATCGCTTTTGAAACCTCTTTTAAATCCAGTGTGTTTACCAGTTGTTGCACGGCTAATTGATCCAATGCCATGGTATTAAAGAAAACATCATTAAGGGATAATTTTTCATGTTTTTCTTTTTTTACGATATTAAATTCATTTTTATTCCGAAACAATTCTTGGCTTAGTGCTACTTTAAAGTCCCGAAATCCTTTTACTCCGATTGCTTTGCAAAAACGTACCACACTCGCCTCACTAACACCTGCGCCTGTTGCAAATTCTTTAATCGTCATTCTGGTTACTCGTTCGGCGTCTTGTAAGACAAAATCAGCAATTTGACTTTCAATTTCCGAAAAATTTTCTTGTTTTTTTAGCGCTGGGAGCAAAAACATTTCTTCACCTCAAATTAGTTTTCTAAGCTTGTCACAAATTTTTTCGTAATTACTTCAGGGCGTGTAATCGCCGTTCCAATTACAACCGAATACGCCCCTGCTTGATAGGCAGCTTTTAAATCAGCCACAGAAGCAATATGCCCTTCAGCAATAATAGGTACTGCAATTTTTTCTGACATTTCACGAATTAAATCTGCATCAAAAACTGTCTTTTCTTTTGTTTCTTCTGTGTAACCGGCTAATGTCGTAGATACAAGATCTGCGCCACAATTTGCAGCATATATACCACTTTCTACACTATCACAATCCGCCATTACAATGATTTCAGGATATTTTTCGTGGACTTTTGTAATAATATCAGCCAGTTTTTCACCATTTGGCCGCGGTCGTTTCGTACCGTCTAACGCAATAATTTCAGCACCGGCAGCGATAATCGCTTCACAACTAGCAAAAGTTGGTGTGATATAAACATCGTAGCCTTCAAACCACTGTTTGTAAATACCTATCATAGGCAGTTTTACTTCTCTTTTAATCGCTGCGATATTTTCTGGTTCCGTAGCTCGAATACCAACTGCTCCACCTGCTGCAGCCGCATTGGCAAAAGCTGCCATAATTTCTTTACCATACATCGGCCAGCCTTTACGTGCTTGACATGAGACAATAACACCATTTCTAATTTGTTCCATAATTTCTTTTTTCATTTGCATTCTCCCGTTCGTCTATAAAATTCCCGTTAATTTACCGACTAGCCCAATTACAAAACAAGCTAACATCAACCAATAAATAGCTTTTTTATTTTTCATTAATGCCCAGTAAAAAATGAGCGTAATGATTAGTGGTAAAAGTCCCGGGAAAATTTGATTGATTAAATCTTGTAAGACGATTTCTTTGCCGGCATTATCCCATTTGGCAGTCAATTCAATTTTGACAAAATTGACCACCATCGAGCCTGTCACCATCATCCCCACGATAGTTGCCCCTTGAACAAAGTTTTTAATTAAATCTGAATTTTTCATTTTAGCAATTAATTTAACCCCAAATTTATAACCCCAAAAAACACCTAGGTAACGTGTAGCAATATTTAAAAAGATATTAGGTACAATAAAAATAATCGGACCTAAAATATTACCATTTAAAGCCAAGCCTGCCCCCACAGCAGCAAAAATTGTCATAAAAGTTGCTTTAAAAACAGAATCCCCTATTCCTGATAAAGGCCCCATCAATGCTGTTTTGGTAGAAGAAATAGTTTCATCAGTAATCGGCTTCCCCAAAGCCTTTTGTTCTTCTAGGGCTACAGAAACACCCATTACAATATTGGTTGTATAAGGGTGACAGTTAAAGAATTCATTGTGCCGTTGTAATGCTTTTTGATACTCAGCTTCATCTTGATATAATTTTTGTAAAACTGGAATCATCGCATAATTAAAACCTAAACTGATATAACGTTCATAATTAATTGTTGCCATACTGAAAAAAGAACGCGTGAAAACACGCCATAAATCTTTTTTATTTAAAAGCTGTTGATCATTTTTCACTGCTTCAGTTGTTAGATTTTGCGCAGTTTGATTTTCTCCTTTACGCAAAGCACCCGCACCTGCTGCCACACCAGCTCCTAATAAAGAAACGGCCAATACATCTAGTTTCAAATAAACAGACAACACGAAGCCAATTAAAAAGAAGGGCCAAAATTTTTTGAAATCCATCATTTTTAATAGCATGGCCATCCCAATAGCTGGTAATAATCCAGACGCAATCGTTAAACCACCTGAAACCCAGACTGGCAAGGCATCATTAATTTGTTTGACAAACTCACTCCCAAATTGAATCGCCATAAAAGATGCGACAAAAAAGACGATAAAGAAAATGCCAACACCAGCTAAATGTAACTTTTCGACTGTTTTTGTCTTACCTGCTTTAATCGCAGTATCGGCTTTGTGCACTAGGAAAATATTTATATTCCAAGCTAACATAATTAAGAATTGCGCCAAAATACCAATCGGTAAAGCCAACGAAATTCCTAGCGCAGGTGAACCTGCCTGAATGGCATAAATCGTCCCAATAATTCCAGCAATTTGCGCATTAGGTGGAACCGAGCCACCAATTGGTAATACCCCCATAAACATCAGCTCAACACTTGCCCCAACTTGTAAACCAGTTTGTAAATCCCCCATAATTAAACCGATTAAAGGCCCCGCAAAAATTGGACGCGAAATCATCCAATAGCCATATCCATAGTTTTCAGTAATTAAAATTGCAACAAAAATACTCAACAAAATCCCGCTGAATAACGTCATTGTTCTCCCCCTATGCTAATTAGACTTCCCCATCAAAAATTTTTACCCAATTAAATAACTGTACTTAACTCTAATGATTTATCTCCTGGTGCTGTTCGGACATCTAATTTCACTCCTACATCCGCTAACTCTTTAAAGACAGCCACATCTCTTTCATCTAAATAAACCGTTTTGGTAATTTCTTTTTTGCCTTCTTTAAAGTACATGCCGCCAATATTGATGCTATCAAAATGGATTCCCGCTTTGACTAAAGCCAAAATTACTGCTGGATCTTTAATCACAAGAAAAGATTTTAAACCATTATCTTTTGCAAAATATTCGCTACCTTCAGTTACGGTAAATAATTTGAAACCCTTACCTTCTGGTACTGCCATTTCCAATAACATTTTTTGCATGTCGTCTTGCGCTGCTTGATCATCGATAACGACAATTTCATCACAAGGATAAGCAACTGACCATGAATAGGCTACCTGACCATGAATTAAGCGCTCATCAATTCGTGTTAAATTAATACTCATTTTTCTTCCCCTTTTCTTTTAAAGACTAAATTCTTGAATCATAGGTGTTGTTTCCGCTATTAAACCGCTTGCATTTTTCTGTAAATCCAAACAACTGGATAAAACTAATGCCAAATGATATCCCATAATCAACTGACTATTTGTTAACTGATGCTGCTTACTAACTAATGCAGCGGCTTTTGCCGGTGTTCCGCCTTTAATATCTGCTAAAAATAAAATTTCTGAATAATCTTTTTTTACCTTTATACAAAAGGCCGCTAATTTTTCGATATACTCCGTAATATTTTCTTCTGTCTGTAACGGTACAGCAAAGAGATTGTCTTGCTTACCTAAAATCATTTCAGCTGATTCTTTCATACCGATACAACCTAAACCATGTCCTACTAATATGATTGCCCGCATCTTATCTTCCTTTCTTACCTTCGCTTCATTTTTAGCAACTTATTACTTGCTATGCTTGCATCATACAATATTAGAAATTTAGTTTCAACATTTATTTAAAAAATAAATAAACTAAATTTCTAATTAGTGATTAAATTCCAACAAAAAAAGAGTAGAAAAAACTTTCTACTCTTTTTCATAATGGCATTTTAAAGCTTTTCCCGTCGCGCTTTTTCCATTTTACGTAATTGTTTATGGGCTTTTTTGGAACCGCGGACTAAGTCTTTTTTAAATTTTTCTTCGTGAAAATCGTGAAATAAACTTTCAACGTCATAATCAAGAGGATATAACTTTTCTGCAGCCATCTCTAAGCGCAAGCGGCGCAACGGCACCTTAAAGAATTTGTCATCTGCATATACGATTCCTTCTTCTCCTTCTGCTTCATAAAATAAAACGGTCTTATTGGTGGCAGAAGAAAAGACGCGATCCCCTTTTTCAAATTGCGGCAATGTTGGTCGCTGGGTTTGAACTTGGCCAATTTTTTTGAAGACACGTTTTTTACCGGCATAATCTTTTTGTTTTAGTAATTGGCGGCTGCGATCAATGACGTCTTTTTGAAGCTGCATTTTTTCTGCGATCCAAAAAGCATTACTACTACCGACTTCGTTCATTAATAGCTGATATTTCGGTGTCAAAGTCTGAGCATCAAACGCCATCGCCGCAGTTTTAAAATCTTCATGGGCTAAGGCAAAATCTTTAATTTCACCATAATGCGTCGTGGCCACGACTAACGCGCCATTTTGATACATTTGTTCCATAATCGCAATCCCGAGTGCTGCCCCTTCATTGGGTTCAGTCCCACTGCCAATTTCATCTAATAAAACCAATGTATTGCGTTTACTGTGGCGCAAAATTTCAGCAATATTTTGCATATGACCAGAAAAAGTACTGAGCGCATTTTCCATATCTTGTTGATCACCGATATCAATTAAAATTTCATTGAAAACAGCAATATTGCTCGTGCCATCATGATGTACCAACACACCAAAAGCCGTTAACAAACACGTTAATGCCAACGTTTTTAAGACCACCGTTTTTCCACCCGCATTAGGTCCTGTGATAATTAATCCTCTGGCATCTGTACCTAATGAAACTGACAGAGGCACAGCTTTATCCCCTAATAAAGGGTGGGTCACATTGGACAAATGTAAAATTTCTTCATCATTGACCGCCATTTTCACGCCATCAATGTTGCGGGAATACTTGGCACGAGCAAAAATAATATCCAATTCCACCACAGTTTCTAAACTGTAGACGATTTTTTCTTGGGCGGCTGCAAGTAAACCGGTTAAATAGGCCAAAAGCTGATACACTTCGGCTACTTCTTCTGCTTGGGCTAAAATCAATTTTTCATTCAAACGGGCAACATTACTTGGTTCCACAAAAACAGTCGTGCCTTTATTGGATTTCTCAATAATAGTGCCGTTAATTTTATTTTGAAATTCCGCTTTGACAGGTAATGTGTAACGATCCCCTTTTTTCAAAATCAAACGTTCTTGCAAATATTTTTGCGTGGTAGCATTTCGCAGATATTTTTGTAATGCAGCTTCAATTTCCCCTTCAATTTTTTGCACTTGATTGCGGGCTTTTCGTAATTGGCGACTACTATTGCTATTTAAACGAGTACCATTTACCATCCCCGTAATTTCCTTGGTGATTTCAGAAAAGTCCCCTAATTGCTGAGTATAGGCAAAAAGAGTTGGCACTTGATAGGCATTTTTTTGGAATAATTTTTGAATTAATTGAAATGATCGTAAAAAATCACTGTATTCCGTTAGTTCACTGGGTTCTAAAATTTGGCCTTTGGTAATTTTTTGTGTCAAATGGCCAATTTGTGCCAGTCCCATTAAAGGAATATGTTGACCTGAAGCCAAAATAGTCATCGCTTCTTCAGTTTCTTTTAGCCAACTGCGAACGGTATTGATTTGCGTTGCCGGCTTACGTGCTAAAATAGCGGCTTTGCCCTTGTCACTAATAGCGGTTTGACTAATTATCGTGCGAATTTTAGTAAATTCTGTTTCAGTTAATACGTTTTTCATTTGGGTATCCTTTCTTGACTAGACCCCATTTCTAAACACAAAAAAGACTCGTTAGAATGGTGGGCACACTTTTTGCTCTTAACCTAGAAAAAGTGTACAAAAAAAGACGATAGTTTCCCTATCGTCTTAAAAATCTTGCGATTAAAGATAGGCATCTAGAGCATCACAAATAAACCTAACGTTTACTTGTTTTTAAATTGCTGATTAGATACCTGTTACACTCACAAATAGCCCTCTTTTTCTTCTAACGAGTTATTAAATACACCTTTAGTATAAAAGAGAGTAAAAAAAGTTGCAAGCTAAAAAGAAGCAGTTGACTTTAAAAGCTTTAAGCAAGATTCATTGCAGCCAACCAATTTTAGTTTGCTGTCTAAGTCTGAAAAGACAAATCGGAATCTCTTCTCGACAAAAACAAGTTTCCGTCACTCACTTGCTCTTAAAAACCGCAAAAAAACGTCTGTTAATGGCGTAACAGACGTTTTAAAGACCAAAGTAATGACTACGGCATCGTATCTTACTTCGATAAGAATGATTTCTAGTAAAATATACTTGGTTTTTTGGGGGATGTCAATGAAATGCAGGTGAGTTTATGCTGAGAAAAGCCCATAAGATAGGCATTTCTTCTGCTTTTTCTTTATTTTTCGCCAAGATAAAAAACAACATCGAAAAAGTTTTTTCTACTCAAAAGAAGCCGCTTTAGCCTCTCTTATCTCATTTCACTGCGCAAAATTTGCTAGCCCAACTTGCTAAAAAGAACTGTATTTTGCCATATTTTAAAACTAAGAAATGAAGAATAGATAAAAGTAACGCCGCAAAAAAAATTATCGTTTTTATGTCACTTTTAAAGTGCATTTACTCTCTTACCATTAATCATTAAAAAAAGCCCCAGGCAAATGAAGTGACCCGCAAAAGTTAGATTTTTTGGTCTAACTTTTTGGGGTCGGTTCAAAATGCCTGTGGCTTTTAAATTTTAAGCTTATTAATAATACTTTTTATTTGGTTCAACAACTAAATAGCGGTAAGGTTCGTCCCCTTCAGAATGAGTTTTCACGCTATCGTCATGGCTTAAAGCCGAATGAATTTGTTTGCGTTCAAAAGCGGGCATCGGTTCTAAGAAAACAGGACGACCAGTGCGTTTCACTTTTTCTGCGGTGCGTTCAGCCAAGCGTTGTAAAATTGCTTGCCGTTTTTGGCGGTAATCGCCAACGTTGACCACAACCGAAAGTTTATTTTTAGCCACACGGTGAATAAAAACTTGGGCCAAATATTGCAATGCGTTTAACATTTTACCGTGTTTACCAATTAAGATTCCCTGTTTTTTCGTGTCTAAATGGAAGATAATTAAGCCATTTTCCCGCTCCATTTTGACCAAAGCAGGTGCATTTAATTCGTTGGTGATATTCGTTAAATAAAGCGCTAATTGCGTTAAAGCCGCTTCATCATCTAAATCAGATAAAACGTCTGCAATGTCAGGTGTTTTTGTTTGCTCAGCTGGTTGCTCTAAACTAACATTTTCAGTTGCAGGAACATCCAATTCAACCACTGGTGTTTGCTCTTCTCCAACTAAAACATCTTCAACTGTTTCTGACACTGCTTCACTGATTTCTTCTGTGACAGAAGGTTCAATTGAAACGCGGGCGTTTTTTCTTCCCATTCCCAAAAAGCCTTTTTTAGCTTCTTCAATCACTTCAATAACAGCTTCATCTTTAGAAATTCCTAATGCAGTCAAACCAGTTGTAATTGCTTCTGCACTGGTCGCTCCTTCATAAATTGGCATCAAGGTAACCCCCTTTTATTTTTTGCGTTTTTTCTTCTTCGGATTCATGGCACGTTCCAACGCACGTTCTCGTGCTTTTTCTTGGCGCAATGCTTCTTCTCGTTCTTTTCTAATTTTAAATGGATTATTGATTAGTAATGTTTGCACTACTTGGAATGCATTGGAAACCACCCAGTATAATGACAAACCACTGGCAAGTCCTAGCCCCATCATTAAAATCATTAAAGGCATCGCAAAGTTCATAATTTTTAGACTTGCATTTGATTCCACTTGGCTCATACTTGAAAGATAAGTGCTGGCAAAAGTAAAGACAGCCGCTAAAATCGGTAAAATAAGATACGGGTCTTTTTCCCCTAAATTAAGCCATAAGAAATGACCTTGTGATAGTTCTGGTACCCGTTGAATCGCTTGCCATAATGCCATTAAAATTGGCATTTGCACCAATAATGGTAAACAGCCTGCATAAGGATTGACGTTGTGTTCTGCGTAAAGCTTTTGTGTTTCTTCTTTTAACTTTTGCTGGGTCTCCATATCTTTAGCAGAATATTGAGCTTGCAGCGCTTTGATTTTTGGTTGTAATTCTTGGGTCTTACGCATACTTTTTGTTTGGAAATGCATCAATGGCATTAAGATAATCCGCACAATTAAGGTAAATAAGATGATCCCAATTCCGGCATTACCAAAAGATAAAGCTTTAATAGCACGGGCAAAGTTCCAAACAATGTAACGATCCCAAATTCCGGTACTGTTGGCACTTACTTCACCAGTGGCACCACAAGCTGACAAGAATACTACCAGTGCCAGCATACCACTTAAAAGTAATGCTTTTTTGACATGTTTCTTTTTCACGAGGCATGATCCCTTCTAACGATTATTTAAATAATTTTTGCGAGTTTTAGTACATGCTTCAAATTTTGCATCAATTCTTCACTATCTAATTCACTCACAGTTGGTCGAGCGATGATTATAAAATCAAGATTCGGATCAATCTGATCTTTTAGGGCATACAAACTGGCACGGATTTTCCGTTTCACACTATTGCGCATCACAGCATTGCCGACTTTTTTTCCCACAGAGATTCCTACTCGAAAATGTTCTTGTTCTTTGGGGAGTTTATAGACAACAAAACGGCGATTCGCACAAGAGTTACCTTGCTCAAATACCCGCTGAAAATCTCGTTCTTTTTTGACACGATAGGCTTTTTTCATGACGTTTCCTTCACTTCTTCTAAAATCATTTGCTCATACCTTTCAATAATACCATAATTTCTCCCTAAACTTTACCCCCAAAAAAGCCCTACCAAAAGAAAAGCTGAACAAACGTGTTCAACTCTTTAGCATTTCGACTTAATGTCGCCAAGAGTTCGTTTGTGAAGCTGGATCAAAAGAAAAGCATAATAAACACGGTCAGCTCTCAAGCGATAAGCCAAAATCTTGAAAAATTGCTCTTCAAATTTCTCAAGATTTTGGCTTATTGCCGTAGAGAGCTTGTTTATTGTGCTAGATCCAAGAAAAGCTAAATGTAGCGTTTAGCTCTTTGAAAAAATCTCAGAAATTCGTTTGCTGGTGCTCTTGACCAGAAACTAATTTTTGAATTTTTCCCGAAGAGTTGCTACATGTGCTAGACACTTAGAAAAGCTGAATGAACGTGTTCAACTCTTTAGCATTAAGGCGGAATGATATGAAATTGTTCCTAAAATTTCTTAGCATTTCGACTTAATGTCGCCAAGAGTTCGTTTGTGAAGCTGGATCAGTAGAAAAGCAGAATGAACTCGTCCAACTCGCCAGCAATAAGATAGAATTTTAATAAACTGCTTTTCAAATTTCTTCTAAATAGAAGCTTTAAAACCAGAAAATAAACAAAAAAAGTCGCTTCAATTTTTACACATCAAAACCTCTACCATGATGAGATTTTTTTGCATGCTATTGAAGCGACTTTTTCTATTTTATGTTTTGCTAATAAAAAAAATACCACTGGCAACCAGTGGCTTAAGCTGACAATACTTTACGTCCTTTTAGACGGCGGCTAGCTAAGACGCGACGGCCGTTTTTAGTGCTCATACGTTTACGGAAACCGTGAACTTTTTGACGTTTACGTTTGTTTGGTTGGTAAGTTCTTTTCATTTATTTCCACCTCCGAGGTAATTCTCATATCCATGACTACAGACATACTTTGATAGTATAACGACTTTGGTTGGTTTTTGTCAACTACAAAATCAATTCAATCAACTAAAAAGTTATCCACATTTCTTTATAAGCCATGTTGATGGTTGTGAATTCACAAAAAATTTTTGAAAGTTAAATTAAAGTTTTGAAAAGAATTATCCACACTTTCACACAGCGGAAAAACTTTTCCACAAGCCTTTATTTTTCTGTGGATAGAAGTTACAAAAGCGCATTAAATTAAGTCTTTCTATCCCAAAGACCTTGTGGAAACTTTTGAAAAACTCAAATTCATCCACAATTTTTTAGTGCCTGTGGATTATTTTTATCCCGCTTGTTGATTCACATTTTCATCTTCTTGTTTATTTGTGGAAAAGTTGCTGAAAATAATTTTTTTTATCTTTTTTGCGGTCTGCCTGTGGAAAACTTCTTTAAAAAGTGATAAATTAAGATTACCTATTTTTGTCTTTTTTTCTTTTTATTCCATGGCAAAAATGAGTTCGTGAAATTTCACAAAGTAGCGTCTATCCTTGTAATTCTTACGAGGGATATTTGCGACGCGCTTTTACTTTTTTATTAGCATTTCGCGTAAGAACAAGTTTCTTACTAGTGCTTCTTAATGAATATACGCAAATTAAAACGTTGTACGTTTTATTGATGGAAAAAATGAATACTAATAAGGAGGAAGCTCATGTCATCATACGAAGCCTTGTGGCAAGAGGTGTTAAATAGTTTAAAAAACGACCTCAGTCCCGCTAGCTTTCAAGTTTGGGCCGAAAGTGCTAGTCCCCTTTCTTTGCAAAATGATGAACTTTTAATCAAAGTACCGACAAAAGTCCATCGTGATTATTGGGAGAAAAATTTAGCACCACGGGTTTTGGAAAACAGCTATCGCCTTTACGGTCGGGAAATCATGCCCGCTTTTATCACTGAAGATGAAGTGCAAGAAGAGTTACCTCAAGAAAAAGAAGAAGAGGTAAAAGAAAAAGTCGATCGTTCGATTATGTTAAATCCCAAATATACATTTGATACTTTTGTAATTGGACAAGGGAACCAAATGGCTCATGCGGCCGCTCAAGTTGTCGCTGAAGAACCCGGCTCGATTTACAATCCACTATTCTTTTATGGCGGTGTTGGTTTAGGAAAAACCCATTTGATGCACGCTATTGGTCATGAATTATTAAAATATCGGCCCAATGCCAAAATCAAATATGTCAGTAGTGAAAACTTTACCAATGATTTTATTACCTCGATTAAAAATCGTACGAGTGAAGAATTTCGTCATGAATATCGCAGTGTCGATTTATTACTAGTTGATGATATTCAATTTTTAGAAAATAAAGTCGAAACGCAGAATGAATTTTTCTATACTTTTGAAGAACTTTATAAAAACAACAAACAAATTGTCTTAACGAGTGATCGTCTGCCAAGTGAAATTCCAACTTTACCAGAACGCCTGGTTTCCCGCTTTGCCTGGGGGTTATCAGTTGACATCACCCCACCAGATTTGGAAACACGGATTGCAATTTTACGGAAAAAAGCCGAAGCAGAACGTCTAGAAATTCCAGATGATACGCTGAGTTATATCGCCGGCCAAATTGACTCTAACATTCGCGAATTAGAAGGGGCACTTTTACGGGTTCAGGCCTATGCCACGATGAATAATGCTGAAATCAGTACTAGTTTAGCTGCCGAAGCCTTAAAATCTCTAAAAAGTAATGGTGGCGTAGCCCAAATTTCGATTTTACAAATTCAAGAAGAAGTCGCCAAATACTATCACATTTCAATTAAAGATTTAAAAGGGAAAAAACGCGTAAAAAGTATTGTTGTACCGCGCCAAATTGCGATGTATTTATCCCGCGAACTAACGGATAATTCTTTACCAAAAATCGGCGCTGAATTCGGAGGCAAAGATCATACCACGGTCATTCATGCTCACGAAAAAATCCAGCAATTATTGGAAAATGATCCAACGACTCAAACTGAAATTGCTGAAATCAAAAATTTATTATTAAAATAGGCATGTGGATAAATTTGAAAGTTTTCCATTTTTTATCCACAAGTTATGCACAGTGGAAAACTCTGATGGTACCTTACATTTTACCACTTATCCACTGCTTCAACAGGGCCTACTACTACTACTATCTTTTTACTCTTAAATATAAAGGCATCCGCCTTCTTTTTAATTCATAAAAAATGCTATAATCAGCATGAAGGATCTTGAAAGATTTAAGAGCATGCGGTGGTAAGATTAAAAGGCTTATTTTAAACAGCAACAAATTTTTTAATATTTTAAATAAATTTTGTAATAGCTATTATTCCTTACAAAAGTCCTTTTAATTTTTTATTCCCCAGCTAGATGGTCTAGATTTAAAAAATTGCAACACATCAAAAAGATTGGAGTGCCATTTATGAAAGTCACTATGAATCGTTCTGCCTTTATGCAGGAACTACAAACTGTCCAACGGGCGATTTCTTCTAAAACTACTATCCCAATTTTAACGGGGGTAAAAATTGTTTTAACTGAACGCGGTTTAACATTAACCGGAAGTAACGCTGATATTTCCATCGAAACATTTTTAGCTGTAGACAATGAAAAAGCACAAATGATTGTTGAATCAGCAGGCGCAATTGTTTTACAAGCTCGATTTTTCAGCGAAATTATTCGTCGCCTTCCAGAAGATACTTTCACAATGGAAGTTGTGGAAAACGAACAAGTTGCCATTACTTCTGGCAAAGCCAACTTCATGGTTAATGGTTTAGATGCTGATAACTATCCGCATTTACCAGTTGTAGAAAGTCGGGACCAATTAAAATTATCAGCGCAAACACTAAATCAATTAATTAGTGAAACTGTTTTTGCTGTTTCTGCTCATGAAAGCCGTCCAATTTTAACTGGGGTGCATTTTGTGTTAGAAAATCAACAGTTATTGGCTGTCGCAACCGACTCACATCGTTTGAGTCAACGGATTATTCCGCTAGAACAAGAAGCAGAAGACTTTAATATTGTTGTTCCTGGCAAAAGTTTAATTGAATTATCACGTTCTTTAGCTGATGATGAAGAAGAAATTGCAGTTAGCATCATGGAAAACCAAGTGTTGTTCCAAACGGAAAATATGTTGTTTTACTCACGTTTGTTAGAAGGAAATTACCCAGACACGAACCGTCTAATTCCGCATCAATTCAACACTGAAATTGAATTTACGGTGCCAAGTTTCTTAGCGGCGATTGAGCGGGCCTCTTTACTTTCCCATGAAGGACGCAACAATATTGTCCGTTTATCAATTAAAGAAGATGCTGTCATGCTTTATGGAAATTCTCCTGAAGTCGGAAAAGTGGAAGAAGCATTAAGTTATGAAAAAGTTAGCGGAGAACCTTTAGAAATTTCCTTTAATCCAGATTACATGAAAGCCGCATTGCGGGCTTTTGGTGATATGAGTATTACGGTTCGCTTTATTTCAGCGATTCGTCCTTTCACTTTGGAACCTACTGCAGGACAAGCAAACTTTATTCAATTGATCACACCAGTACGTACTAACTAGCCATTTTAATTTGAACTTGAAACTGTCAAATAAATGAAAAGCTCCTGTAAAAAAGTACATTCGATTTTTACGGTAGCGGAAAATTTATTTGGCAGTTTTTTATTTTGGAAGGAACTCTTGGCGACATTAAGCTAAAATGCTACGAAATTTGAGGAACAATCTATCAAGATTTCGTCTTATTGCTTGAGAGTTACCCACGTTTGTTCCGCTTTTCTTTTGATCCAGCTTCACGAACTAACTCGCTGTGACAATAAGCTAAAATTTGAAGAAATTTGAAAAGCAATTTATTAAAATTCTATCTTATTGCTAGCAAGTTACCCATGTTTGTTTCGCTTTTCTTTTGATCCAGCTTCACGAACTAACTCGCTGCGACAATAAGCTAAAATTTGAAGAAATTTGAAAAGCAATTTATTAAAATTCTATCTTATTGCTAGCAAGTTGGACGAGTTCGCAAAGCTTTTCTAGGTGTCTAGCACACGTAGCAACTCTTCAGGAAAAATTCAAAAATTAGTTTCTTGTCAAGAGCATCAGCAAACGAATTTCTGAGATTTTTCCAAAGAGCTAAACGCTACATTTAGCTTTTCTAAGTGTCTAGCATAATAAACAAACTCTCTACGGCAATAAGCCAAAATCTTGAGAAATTTGAGGAACAATTTATCAAGATTTCGGCTTATTGCTTGAGAGTTGACCGTGTTTATTATGCTTTTCTTTTTTGGAAAGGCTTGCAAAATGTTTTTAGCTGTGCTAGATTATAAACAAGGATTGTTACTGTTAGGCAGGCAAAACCGGAATTTACCACGTAAGCACCAAGGGGGAAATTCTAGGTTTTTTTTATTTGTCTGAAAGTGAATCGCAAGCAGGGAGTGGGAATTGTGAGAATTGAAAAAATCCTCAATAACAATATCGTCATGTCAAAAAACGCTGCTGGTGAAGAGGTTATCTACATGGGGCGTGGCTTGGCTTTTGGTAAAAAAGTTGGCGCTGAAATTGATGCAGCTGTCATTGAAAAAGAATTTATTTTAAAAGATTCCCTGACTGCTGGACAGTTTCAACAATTATTTACCGATGTAGCTCCTAAAGAAGTTGAGGTGGTAAAGCAAATTATTGATTTAGCTGAAGAAAAACTGCAACAAGAGCTGTCGGCTAATATTTACTTAACTTTAACAGACCATATTCATTACGCATTAGAGCGTAGTAAAGAAGGCATTGAGATTCCAAATCCTCTTTTATTTGAAACGCGTAAGTTTTATCCCAAAGAGTTTGCGATTGCTAAAGAAGCGATTGCTTTAATTAAAGAAAAATTGCAAATTGAACTACCTGAATCAGAAGCGGGATTTATTACTTTTCATATCGTCAATAGCGAGCAGGTAAATTCGGAAGGATCGATGCAACAGACGATGCAGGCGACAGAAATTGTGCGCGATATTTTACAAATTATTAGTCGCTTTTATGGTATCGTTTTTCGCCAAGACTCTTTGAATTATCAGCGCATTGTTACTCATTTGCAGTATTTTGCGCAACGTTATTTACGAGATGAATTAAATGAAGAGTCCGATGAATTTCTCTTTGCTTTAATTCAATCCAAATATCCCAAGGCTTTTCAAACGGTACAACGTATCAATGATTATTTAATGAAAACCTATCAAAAACCGCTGGGAGAATCGGAAATGATTTATTTGACGATTCACATTCAGCGCGTCGTTTCAGAGGAAACGTAAACATTCAATCAATAACGGATTGTTACTGTTCGGCAGGCAAAACCCAGATTGAAAAGACAAAGATACCCATTTTTATTTTTGGGATCGTGTTTTTTCTTTCTGGGTTTTTTTATTTAGGTAAAGGGGGGGTATAAGATTTTCACCAGGAATAAGATCAACATACTTTTCGTAATATCTAGCATTATGAACGAACGCTTTATGGCAATGAGCTGAAATTTGAAAAACAATTTATTAAAATTCCATCTTATTACTTGAGAGCTAACCATGTTTATTATGCTTTTCATATTTATATAAATTAAACTGACAAGGAGAGAGAATTATGAGCAGCAATAAAGAAATCGCTAGTCGAGTTTTAGCGGCAGTGGGTGGGAAAGAAAATGTCAACAGTGTGGTGCATTGTGCCACGCGTTTACGTTTTAAATTAAAAGATGAAGATGTGGCTGACACGAAGGCATTAAAACAAGATGATGATGTAATTCAAGTCGTTCAAAAAGGTGGCCAATACCAAGTGGTAATTGGTAGTCAGGTGGGGGATGTTTATCGGGAATTAAACGATATTGCCAATTTTGATAATACCGAAGCTGTCGAAGAAAAAACGGGAAATATTTTTGATCGTTTGATTGATATTATCTCCTCTATTTTTACTCCTTTTTTAGGTGCAATGGCTGGAGCCGGAGTTTTAAAAGGATTTTTAACTTTAGCTTTAACGCTCAATTGGGTGACAGATACTTCAGGGGTTTATGTGGTGTTGTGGGCGATTGCCGATGGTTTATTCACCTATTTGCCGGTGATGCTAGCTTTTACTGCGGCCCGAAAATTTCATACCAATGAATTTTTAGCGGCAGCTTTAGCGATGGCCTTGGTTCATCCGTCTATTACAGCACTGGCCGGCGAAACATTACATTTTCTAGGCTTACCGGTCATTATTGGGGCTAGCGCGTATACGTCTTCTGTGATCCCAATTATTTTAGCGGTCTTTTTACAAAGTTATGTGGAAAAATTCTTTAAAAAAGTTATCCCTGACTTTTTACAAACTATCGTAGTGCCATTGGCAATCTTTTTAGTTATGGCACCGTTAACGTTTATCGTAGTAGGTCCTTTAGGTACGATTTTAGGGAACTTATTAGGTAGTGGTTATGATGCGATTTATGGTTTGAGTCCAATTTTAGCTGGTGCGATTATGGGGGGCTTATGGCAAGTATTTGTTATGTTTGGCATGCATTGGGGCTTTGTACCAATTATGATGGTCAATTTAACTCAAACAGGTTTTGATACGATGATGCCAATGTTACTCCCTGCTGTTTTAGCTCAAGGTGGGGCTGCTTTAGCCGTTTTCTTTATGACAAAAAATGTAAAATTAAAAGGTTTGGCGCTATCTTCAACGATTACTTCGATTTTCGGGATTACCGAACCTACCGTGTATGGTGTCAATTTACCGTTGAAAAAACCATTCATCGCAGCTTGTATTAGTGGCGCTATTGGTGGTGCCTTTATTGGCTTTTTTGAAGTCCGTAACTATGTTTTTGGTTTAGTTAGTTTGTTAAGTTTACCAGGCTTTATCCCACAAGATACAAAAGCTATTACTGGTTTAGTTATGGCAGCAATCGGGACGGCAATCGCCTTTGTACTAGCCTTTATTTTGACATTTGTCTTACGGTTTGATGAACAACCTGAAGATGCTGCATTGGCAGAAAATGATGCAACAACACCAGTATCTCCTAAAGTTGAAGCGTTGGCTAATGGGCAAACAGTTATGATTACAAGTCCTCTATCAGGGGAAGTGTTACCGTTAACTCAAGTAAAAGATCAAGTTTTTTCTTCTGGTGCACTAGGAAAAGGGGTTGCGATTAAACCTTCTGAAGGAAAATTATATGCGCCAGCCGATGGTGTTGTGACTACGCTATTTCCAACTGGTCACGCTGTGGGAATTACAACTGAAACCGGTGCGGAAATTTTGATGCACATTGGTATGGATACGGTGGAATTAGACGGTCAAGGATTTACGGTAAAAGTAAAACAAGACGATCACGTTAAAAAAGGCGATTTATTAGTTGAATTTGACATTGAAGCGATTGAAGCAGCAGGTTTTTCTACTATTACGCCAATTGTAGTAACCAATACGAGCGATTTTATGGATGTATTGGATATGGATCAAAAAGAAGTCATTCACGGCGAAGACTTTTTAACAATTGTAAAATAAAAAATTAACTATAACAGGAGGAACATCATGACAAAATCAGTATTTAAAGAAGGCTTTTTATGGGGTGGCGCGACAGCTGCCAATCAATTAGAAGGAGCTTATTTAACAGACGGTAAAGGTTTATCTGTGGCCGATGCAATGCCCGGTGGTAAGCAACGTTGGCAGATTTTAGGGGATGAAAATTTTGATTGGACTATTGATGAGAAAAAATATATTTATCCCAACCACACTGGAATTGATCATTACCATCGTTTTAAAGAAGATATCGCGCTTTTTGCCAAGATGGGCTTTAAATGCTATCGTTTTTCCATCGCTTGGTCCCGCATTTTTCCACAAGGAGATGAAAGTACGCCCAATGAAGCAGGCTTGCGCTTTTATGATGAATTAATTGACGAATGTTTAAAATATGATATTGAACCAGTAGTGACAATTTCGCACTACGAAATGCCTTTAAATTTGGCTAAAAAATATGGTGGCTGGCAAAATCGGCAATTAATTGACTTTTATGAACGTTTTGCAGACGTTGTTTTAAACCGTTACTACAAAAAAGTAAATTATTGGATGACCTTTAATGAAATTAACTCTGCTTTTGAGCTACCAGCTTTAAGTATGGGAATGGTAAAAAGTAATGGTGGCGGAAATTGGCAAAATATTTTTCAAGCGTGGCATCATCAATTTGTCGCCAGTGCCAAAGCAGTTAAAATTGGTCATGCTTTAAAATCAGACTTACAAATTGGGTGTATGATTATTTACGGCACTAGTTATAGTTATGATGCTAATCCTGTGAATCAAGTGGCAACCATGATTCAAAATCAAGAGTTTAATTATTTTTGTGCCGATGTCCAAGTCCGCGGGCAATATCCTGCTTATACTAAGCGGATGTTAGAAAAATATCAGGTGAAACCATTGACTATAAATGAGGATGATTTAGCCTTAATAGCGGAAAATACGGTTGATTACATCGGTTTTAGCTATTACATGTCAACAGCGATTAACGAAACGACGACTGCTGAAAAAGTGCAGGGCAATATCTTAGGCGGTGTAAAAAATCCTTTCTTAGCTGCTAGTGACTGGGGCTGGCAAATTGATCCAAACGGGTTGCGAATTGCCTTAAATGAATTGTATAACCGGTATCAAAAACCATTATTTATCGTGGAAAATGGCTTAGGAGCTTATGATGAAGTGGATGAAAACTTCTATGTAGCAGATGATTATCGGATTGATTACTTACGTCAACACATCATCGCCATGGGAAAAGCAGTCGCAGACGGCGTTGATTTAATGGGCTACACACCTTGGGGCTGTATTGATTTGGTCAGTGCCTCCACTGGTGAAATGAGTAAGCGTTACGGTTTTATTTACGTCGATAAAGACGATGAAGGAAATGGGACTTTAAATCGTTATGAGAAAAAATCTTTTGATTGGTATCGCAACGTCATTGCCACTAACGGTCAAAATTTAGATTAAGCCAATAAAAAGCAGCAACTCAGCTGAGTTGTTGCTTTTTTTATTTGCTTTATAAACAAACTCTCTAGGGTAATAAGTTGAAATTTTAGGAACAATTTATCAAGATTTCGTCTTATTGCTTGAGAGCTGACCATGTTTATTATGCTTTTCTTTGATCCAGCTTCACAAATGAACTCTTGGCGACATTAAGTCGAAATGCTAAGAAATTTGAGGAACAATTTCGTATCATTCCGCCTTAATGCTAAAGAGTTGAACACGTTTGTTCAGCTTTTCTAGTTGTCTAGCACATGTAGCAACTCTGCGGGAAAAATTCAAAAATTAGTTTCTGGTCAAGAGCACCAGCAAACGAATTTTTGAGATTTTTCCAAAGAGCTAAACGCTACATTTAGCTTTTCTTCTGATCTAGCTTCACGAACTAACTCGCTGCGACAATAAGCTAAAATTTGAAGAAATTTGAAAAACAATTTATTAAAAATCTATCTTATTACTAGCAAGTTGGACGAGTTCACAAAGCTTTTCTTCTGATCTAGCATAATAAACAAACTCTCTACGGCAATAAGCCAAAATCTTGAGAAATTTGAAGAACAATTTATCAAGATTTCGTCTTATTGCTTGAGAGCTGACCATGTTTATTATGCTTTTCTTTGATCCAGCTTCACAAACTAACTCGCTGCGACAATAAGCTAAAATTTGAAGAAATTTGAAAAACAATTTATTAAAATTCTATCTTATTGCTAGCGAGCTGGACGAGTTCGTTCAGCTTTTCTTACAAAAATGGAAAACAACTGTATTACTTTCAGAAAGTCATAAATTATCTTAAAAGGGCATAAAATCGTTTTTACGGCTTTTTTTACTTTTCGGATAAAAATTATCTAAAAAGATTAAAACTTCTTAGAAGTGAAAAAAACTGGGGAAAATTTGTTTTCTGGCCAAAAAAACGGTATAATAAACCTAACTGTGACTGGAGAAACGAGGGATGAAAATGAAAGCAAAAATCGCAATCACAGGAGACTACATGACCCTAGGCCAAGTGCTAAAAGAAGTCAATGTGATTTCCAGTGGTGGACAGGCCAAATGGTACCTGGCTGAAAACACTGTTTTAGTTGACGGAGAGATTGAAAATCGCCGTGGCCGTAAGCTTTATCCAGGAATGATGGTCGAAATTCCGGATGAGGGAACTTTTTTTATGGCGCAATCACAGGAAACAGATAATGCGCCTGAATAATCTTTTTTTGCAGCATTTTCGCAATTACGAGGATCTAGCTTTGACTTTTCCTAAAAACTTAACAATTTTTTTGGGAGAAAATGCCCAAGGAAAAACGAATATTTTAGAAAGTATTTACGTTTTAGCTATGACCAGAAGTCACCGCACCAATAATGAGCAAGAACTGATTGAATGGGGTGCTGATTTTGCCAGCGTGAAAGGTGAAGTGCAAAAAAATCATAGTAAAGTACCGTTAGAGCTTTTATTAACTAAAAAAGGCCGAAAGACGCGTATCAATCACATTGAACAAAAACGGCTTAGTAGCTACGTTGGTCAACTAAACGTGATTTTATTTGCACCGGAAGATTTATCTTTAGTCAAAGGTAGCCCTTCTTTGCGGCGTAAATTTCTCGATATGGAAATTGGCCAGATTGATCCGATTTATTTATACGACCTCGTCCAGTATCAAAATGTCTTAAAGCAACGCAACCAATATTTAAAACAGCAAAAAAAAGTCGACTTGCTTTATCTAAGCGTCTTAAATGAACAGTTAGTAGACTTTGGCAGTAAAGTTTTATTAGCTCGCGCCAAATTTGTGAAGCGGCTAGAATACTGGGCCAACTTGTTGCATCAAAAAATTAGCCATGAAAAGGAAAATTTGACTTTACGTTATGTTTCCACCCTTGATTTTACGCTAGCTGATAGCGTTGATGAAATAAAGGAACGTTTTCTTAACCTTCTAGAGAAAAATCAAGCGCGGGAGTTGCAACGACAGACCACGCTTTTAGGCCCTCATCGTGACGATTTAAGTTTTGCCATTAATGAGATTGATGTGCAGACTTATGGTTCACAAGGGCAACAGCGAACTACTGCGTTAAGTGTCAAATTAGCAGAAATTGATTTGATGCAAGAAGAAACTGGCGAATACCCAATTTTATTGCTTGATGACGTGATGAGTGAATTAGATGATTCTCGTCAACTGCACCTTTTAGAAACAATTGAAGGGAAGGTACAGACGTTTTTAACGACGACTACATTAGATCATGTCAAAAATAAAATGACCGTAACTCCCACGATTTTTTACGTGGAAAATGGTCACTTAAGCACCACCAAATAAATAGATTATTGAAGAAATGAGGATCCGCATAGATGACAGAAGAAGAAAAAAGCTTAGTGGAACGTGCCAAAGAATATGACGCCAGTCAGATTCAGGTCTTAGAAGGCTTAGAAGCGGTACGCAAACGTCCTGGGATGTATATCGGCTCGACGAGTTCAGAAGGCTTACACCACCTTGTATGGGAGATTGTTGATAACTCAATCGATGAAGCTTTAGCTGGTTTTGCAACTAAAATTCAAGTCATTATTGAAGAAGACAATTCCATTACAGTCACAGATGATGGGCGGGGAATTCCCGTTGATATTCAGGCCAAAACCGGTCGTCCGGCGGTGGAAACAGTTTATACCATTTTACATGCCGGTGGTAAATTTGGCGGTGGCGGCTACAAAGTTTCTGGTGGTCTACACGGTGTTGGGGCTTCTGTAGTAAATGCTCTTTCGACCAAATTAAGAGTCAAAGTTTACAAAGAAGGCAAAGTGTATTTCCAAGAATATCGTCGTGGTGCTGTTGTAGATGATTTAAAAGTCATCGCTGAAACAGATCAACACGGAACAGAAGTACGTTTTTGGCCAGATCCAGAAATTTTTACAGAAACCACTATCTTCAGTTTTGATAAATTGGCAACCCGCGTGCGGGAATTAGCCTTTTTAAATCGTGGTTTGCGTATTTCAATTGAAGATCGCAGAGAAGAAAAACCTGTCTTAAAAGAATACCACTATGAAGGTGGGATTAAGAGTTATGTGGAACATTTGGATAAAAATAAAACCGTTTTGTTCCCAGATCCCATTTATTTAGAAGATCAACAACAAGATATTGCCGTAGAAGTTTCTTTACAATACACTGACGGCTATCACATGAACATTTTAAGTTTTGCCAATAATATTCATACTTATGAAGGCGGAACGCATGAATCGGGCTTTAAAACAGCATTAACGCGGGTTATTAACGATTACGCCCGCAAACAAAAAATTATGAAAGATAACGACGATAATCTTTCTGGTGAAGATGTACGAGAAGGTTTGACGGCGGTTATTTCAATCAAACACCCAGACCCTCAGTTTGAAGGTCAAACCAAAACAAAACTAGGAAATTCAGAAGTGCGAACGATTGTCGATCGTTTATTCTCAGAACACTTTATGAAATTCTTGATGGAAAATCCTAATGTGGGTCGTCAAATCGTCGACAAAGGGATGTTAGCTTCAAGAGCGCGTCAAGCAGCCAAACGAGCACGGGAGATGACACGTCGTAAGGGAGCTTTAGAAATCAGTAATTTGCCGGGTAAATTAGCGGATTGCTCTTCTAATGATCCAGAACGTTGCGAATTATTCATCGTCGAAGGGGATTCTGCTGGCGGTTCAGCAAAACAAGGACGTAACCGCGAATTTCAAGCGATTTTACCAATTCGGGGTAAAATTTTGAACGTTGAAAAAGCGTCAATGGATAAAATTTTAGCCAATGAAGAAATTCGTTCACTTTTTACTGCGATGGGGACTGGCTTTGGTGGCGATTTTGATGTTTCAAAAGCCCGCTATCATAAATTGGTTATCATGACCGATGCCGATGTCGATGGTGCGCATATTCGGACATTGCTATTGACGTTATTTTACCGTTATATGCGTCCGATTGTAGAAGCGGGATATGTGTATATCGCACAACCACCATTGTACGGGGTTAAGCAAGGCAAAAATATTACCTACGTGCAACCAGGTAAAGATGCAGATGAACGCTTGCAACAAATCATGGATGAGTTGCCTAAAACACCAAAACCAACGATTCAACGTTACAAAGGTTTAGGGGAAATGGACGATCATCAATTATGGGAAACGACAATGGATCCAGAAAATCGTTTAATGTTGCGCGTTTCTGTCGAAGATGCGATTGAAGCCGATCAAGTTTTTGAAATGTTAATGGGTGATCGCGTTGAACCGCGCCGAGCATTTATTGAAGAAAATGCGCATTACGTGCAAAACTTAGATATTTAAAATTAGTCATGATGCTAGTATGAAGGGAAAAATTGAAAATTTTGTGCTAATTGTTGTTTTATTATAACGGCGGCATAAATTTTCTCACTTCCTTTCTAGCGGTCATGTTTACCACAATGAGTTTATTTAACCCAACGCTTTTTATTTTCTAAAAGCAACGTTTTTGGCGTTTTTTAAACATCTCAGTTAGGAGTGAAACACTTGGAAGATAATAAAGCCCACATTCATGACGTCAATTTGAGTAGTGAAATGAAAAATTCCTTTATCGACTATGCGATGAGTGTTATCGTCGCACGGGCATTACCAGACGTTCGTGATGGCTTAAAACCCGTTCACCGCCGGATTTTATATGGGATGAACGAATTAGGTGTAACACCAGACAAACCTCATAAAAAATCAGCCAGAATTGTCGGGGACGTTATGGGGAAATACCACCCCCATGGTGACTCGGCTATTTATGAATCAATGGTACGGATGGCCCAACCTTTTAGTTATCGCTACATGTTAGTAGACGGCCATGGTAACTTTGGTTCTGTCGATGGCGATGGTGCTGCTGCAATGCGGTATACTGAAGCCCGCATGAGTAAACTGGCTTTGGAAATGCTACGAGATATCAATAAAAATACAGTTGATTTTACCAGTAACTACGATGACACAGAACGAGAACCAGAAGTTTTGCCAGCTCGTTTCCCTAACCTTTTAGTCAATGGGACAACCGGGATTGCAGTCGGGATGGCGACAAATATTCCTCCTCATAACTTAAATGAAGTTACGGCTGCGATTAATTTATTAATGGAAAATCCAGACGTTACCACGAATGAATTAATGGAAGTTCTCCCTGGACCTGACTTTCCAACAGGTGGTTTGGTTATGGGTAAATCGGGTATCCGCCGCGCGTATGAAACAGGTAAAGGTTCCATTACCGTTCGGGGTCGGGTAGAAGTAACTGAAATGCCAAATGGCAAAGAACGTATTTTGGTAACGGAATTGCCTTATATGGTCAATAAAGCCAAACTGATTGAACGCATCTCTGAGTTACACCGGGATAAGCGAATTGAAGGAATCACTGATTTACGGGATGAATCAAGCCGTGAAGGTATGCGGATCGTCATTGACGTTAGACGCGATGTCTCAGCTTCTGTGATTTTAAATAACCTCTATAAATTAACTGCCTTACAATCTTCATTTGGCTTCAATATGTTGGCCATTGAAAAAGGTGTACCAAAAATTTTAAGCTTAAAACGTATTTTAGAAAATTACGTTGAACACCAACAAGAAGTTGTAACGCGTAGAACTGCTTTTGATAAAGCTAAGGCAGAAGCGCGCGCTCATATTTTAGAAGGTTTGCGGATTGCTTTAGATCACATTGATGAAATTATCGCCATTATTCGTGGTTCAAATACAGATGATGAAGCTAAAAATACATTGATGGCAAAATTTGAATTATCAGATCGCCAAGCCCAAGCCATCTTAGATATGCGTTTACGTCGTTTAACCGGTTTGGAACGGGATAAAATCGAAAAAGAATACCAAGAATTATTGGCATTAATTACTGATTTAGCGGATATTTTAGCTAAACCTGAACGTGTAAATGAAATTATCAAAACCGAATTAGGGGAACTAACGCAACGTTTTGGTGATAAACGCCGGACGGAACTTTTAGTCGGAGAAGTTTTGAGTTTAGAAGATGAAGATTTAATTGAAGAAGAAGAAGTTGTCATTACCTTGACGAATAATGGCTATATTAAACGTCTAGCCAATAGTGAATTCCGCGCGCAACGTCGTGGGGGAAGAGGTGTTCAAGGAATGGGTGTTCACGATGAGGACTTTGTTAAAACGTTAGTTTCTTGTTCCACTCATGATACTTTACTCTTTTTCACCAATGTCGGAAAAGTCTATAAAGCCAAAGGTTACGAAATCCCAGAATACGGTCGGACGGCTAAAGGGATTCCGGTTATTAACTTATTAGGTATTGATTCTGCCGAAAAAATCCAAACGATTATTGCAGTTAGTGGCCAAAGTGACAATAAATACTTGTTCTTTACCACGCTTTTAGGTGTTGTCAAACGAACTTCAGTCGATGCCTTTAGCAACATTCGCAGCAATGGTTTAATCGCGATTAATCTAAAAGAAAACGATGAATTAGTGGATGTTTTAGAAACAAGCGGGGATGACACGATGATTATCGGGACCCATGATGGTTATTCGGTTACCTTTAAAGAAGAAGCCGTGCGGGATATGGGCCGAACTGCATCAGGTGTGCGGGGGATTCGCTTAAGAGAAAATGACTACGTTGTCGGCGTATCGGTCATTACACCAGACAGTGAAGTCTTAGTCATTACAGAAAATGGTTACGGAAAACGCACAGCAGGCTCAGAATACCCTGTGAAAGGCCGTGGGGGTAAAGGGATTAAAACTGCCAACATCACCGCTAAAAACGGTCCATTAGCCGGTTTAACGACGGTTAAAGGGGACGAAGACATTATGCTAGTAACAAACAAAGGCGTAATTATTCGCTTTAATGTAGCTTCTGTCTCTCAAACTGGTCGTGCAACACTAGGGGTGCGTTTGATGAAACTGGAAAATGACGCTAAAGTGGTCACGATGGCCGCAGTTGAAGCTGAAACAGAAGAAACAGATGAAAGCCCAGTAAGTGACAACGCAGCAGAAAACGTAACAGAAACTACAGTAGAAACAGAAACAATCATTGAAATAGATGAAGATGAACAAGAATAGATAGCATTAAGTTAAGAGATGTGACAAAAATTTTGTCACATCTCTTTTTTTCGAGTAAACGCTGCGACAAAAGCTGGTCGCTTCGGTCACAATCTTTTGCCATAACATAAATAGTGCAAAAGAAAGAAATTCTTCTTAGCTAAAGGTTCAAGGGCAATTTCATAAAATTTGAGCTACAATTTTTGTAAAAATTCTTACTGATTTTCCGTTAGGCTTTGTAGCTATTCGCTTAGTAACGCTAATACTGTGGATAAAAATATGATCCAATAAAAAAGTTATCCACTGTTGATAAGTTTTATAAAATTTATGAAAAATCGAACTGGAGTAAAATCTGGTTTAAGAGCAGTTACGATAAAATGTTATTTTTTTTCTGATAGTTATCGTAAAAGAAAGCTATTTTTAGCCAATTATGATTTTAGCTGCTGTTATTGTGCCAAATTTTGTCATGCTAGCTGCTAAAAAATTTTTATCTTTTTTTGTATATTAAAATAAATTTACTAGCAAAGTGCGTAAATAAAAATGAAGGGATAAAAGAAGTGATTTGACGAGTAATAAAAAATTCTTGCTTTAATGGGGCGTTTCCTGTATAATTCTACTTTGTGAGTAGTCTTAATGATACTCTCTCTGCTCTTAGAAAACTAAGGGCCTAAAGTCCATAGGGAGGTGAAAAATCAATGGAAAACACGAAGTATGAAATCATGTACATCATTCGTCCAAACATTGATGAAGAAGCAAAAACTGCTTTGATCGAACGTTTTGATGCAATCTTAAAAGACAACGGCGCTGAAGTTGTTGAATCAAAAGATTGGGAAAAACGCCGTCTAGCGTATGAAATGAACGGATTCCGTGAAGGCATCTATCATATCGTCAAAGTTACTTCTCCATCAGATGCGCCAGCGATCAACGAATTTGACCGTTTAGCGAAGATCAACGACGGCATTTTGCGTCACATGATCGTTAAGGAAGAAGCTTAATATTGTTTCACGTGAAACAAATCTATGACGAGGAGATGATCCGGTTTGATTAACAATGTAGTTTTAGTCGGTAGATTAACCAAAGATCCTGATTTACGTTACACAGCTAATGGAGCGGCAGTTGCGACTTTTACTTTAGCGGTAAATCGTAATTTCACCAACCAAAGCGGTGATCGTGAAGCAGATTTTATCAATTGCGTTATCTGGCGTAAACCAGCCGAAACTTTAGCGAATTATGCCCGTAAAGGAACGCTACTAGGTGTTACTGGTCGTATCCAAACACGGAACTATGAAAACCAACAAGGTCAACGTGTATACGTAACTGAAGTGGTTGCTGAAAACTTCCAATTATTAGAATCCCGTTCTGCAAATGAACAACGTCAACAAGGTGGTACAAACACTAACGGTGGCGGTGGTTTCAACAATAATTATGGTGGTGCCAGCCAACAAAACAGTTTTAATCAAAACCAACCTTCTCAAAACAGCGGAATGCCGAGTTTTGATCGCGATACTTCTGATCCATTCGGGTCTGACGCATCAACCATCGACATTTCAGACGATGATTTACCATTCTAAGCAATTGATAGGAGGGAAATAGGATGGCACAACAAAGAAGAGGCGGACGTAAACGTCGCAAAGTAGACTATATCGCAGCTAACCATATCGAACATATCGATTACAAAGATATTGAATTGTTAAAACGATTCATTTCAGAACGTGGTAAAATTTTGCCACGTCGTGTAACAGGTACTGGCGCGAAAAACCAACGTAAAATTACCGTAGCGATCAAACGCGCACGGATTATGGGCTTACTACCTTTCGTAAGCGAAGACTAAAAATTATTTTACACCTCAGTCATTTGACTGAGGTGTTTTTTTGTAGCTAAACATAAATATAATTGTGAGAATGAAAGAGTGATTTGGAGTGATTTGATTTTATAGTTAAAGCAGGCTCTATTTTTTACTTGTAAGAAAGAATCCTATTGGGTTAAATATTCTTGCAAGTAGTCAGCTACTACATCCAATGCTAATAGTCGGCGCATCGCTATAGTATGTTGAGGGGTGTTTTCTGCAAACTTGGGTAACTGTTTTTGAATACTAGGTCTAATTCTTAATAATATTTGTTGCGCATCTTTTACCTCTGATAAAGAATAAGTAAATTCCGTCTTGTTCCAGTGATGATGTAACATAGAAAGTGCAACCTCACATGCAAATCGCCTGTTTTGTGGCGTAGCAAGATTTTTACTCTCTTTGGCTGCCATTGTCTCAATTGTTTTATTTAGTTTTCGAATCATCGATTCAAATGCTTCTAAACAATATTGTTGTTCTTTATCTGTTAAATCCCGCATGCCTATCCTCCTATCTTTTCAAAAAGGTGATTATACCATACTGGAAAAATATTTGCTAAACTTTAATAATTACCCGAAATTATCCCAACTTATCCACAGATATGAAACTAGCTGAAGTTCTTGTTGTAGCAATGATATTTAGCTAAATTAACAGCAAACCACAAATAAGTTTTCCACACTGTGGAAAACTTATATAAACAAAATTATTTCAGCAAAAAGTATTTGTGAAGTTAAAAACAATTCTTAATTCAGAAAATGAATACTTATACAAATAGTGTTTTTTTGTTATTTATTGCTTGAAAACATCTGATTTCGGCATAGGAAATTAGTTTAAATCATTAAAAATGAGTAGGTAGTAATAAAGCAAATTACGTAAAGGTAAAGAACTATTTTTGAAAATTTTTTCGCTACTAATTCTTTCAAGCAGGGCAAGAAAGTGTAAAGCACAAACAGACAATCGGAAAATGGAAAGTTAAAAAGTACTGTCTGTTTGAGCCGACCCCTAAAATTTAGACCAAAAAATCTAACTTTTGGGGTCACTGTCTGTTCCCCAAGTAAAGAGTGTTCTTTTAGCAGCATTTAGTGCGAGTTAACTTTTAATAACTTAAATATAGAGATAAACAATGTAAACAAATACGATATGTAATAACAAGGATAGGATATTTTACTTTTGGAATGTAAAATTAGAATGTGATAATGTTAAAAAGACTTTCAATGTATCTTATTCGTAATAATTATAAGGAACTTAGGCATAAAATGTTGTGTAGGCGACTACTTATTCGCTTTTTATTTCAAGTCAAACAGTTCGTTAGCTTAAGAAACAAACAAAAATGTTTCACGTGAAACATTTTCCCCTGCTTTCAGCGATAAAAAGACTAAAAATCGCGTTAGGATAGGATTTATGCTAGAATGAAGGATAGCAAAAAAAGAAAATTTGCGAGTTAAGGTTGTAAGAAACTTTCACGTCTATTTGGTAGTTAATTTTTAGCTAATTACGATTCTTTGTAGAAGAGCCAAAATAAGACGTTAAAATGAGGAGTAAGCTATGAAAAAATACCCTTTTTTAAAAGTGATGGTACTAATTTTCATTGTAGAGTTTATTTGTTTAGTTTTTAATCCCCATTTATGGGCCAATATTGCCATCTTTGCTGCGCTAAATATTTTTGTCTACTATGTCTATTATACATTGCAAAATCTGAATGCTTTGACTGATGACAAGCGTATTCGTGAGTCGGCTCAAATTGCGATTGATAATTCCAAATTTTTATCCAGTGTTTCGCCATCAATTATTTTTATTTATGAGCCGAAAACGTTCCGCCTCGATTGGATGAATCATCGTGCTTTAGATTTAAAAGAACAAGTTGGTCAAGAAGTATTATGGGATAAGACGTTAAAACCTCTCTTAGTAGGTAGTAAAGACGACGGTTTTATGCGCGTGGAAGATTTAAGTTTTGAATATATTATTGATCGTAAAAAAAATGTCATCTTCTTATTAGACCGGACTGCAGAAGTCGCGGCCCAAAACTATCAAGAAAATCAACAAACTGCGATTGGTATCATTTCCGTTGATAATTACGATGATGTCGTAGATAAAATGGATGATAAAGAAACTTCTTACTTGAATTCTTTTGTGACGACCTTTATTTCTGATTGGTCAGATGAATATGATATTTACTTGAAGAGATTAAACGCTGAACGCTTTTATTTTGTTGCGCATGCCTCTGATATTAAGAAGATGGCCCAAGGACAATTTTCTCTGCTGGATAAAATTCGAACCGCAGCCGAAGAACAGTCCATTCCATTAACGATTAGTATGGGGATTAGTTACGGTGATGAAACTGGCGAAAAAATTGGTGAAGTAGCCCAAACTTGTCTGGATATTGCTTTAGTTAGAGGTGGCGATCAGGTAGTAGTAAAAGAGGCTAACGATGAAGCCAAACCGAAATTTTATGGTGGGAAAACCGCCAGCGTAACAAAAAGAACACGTGTTCGTTCGCGAGCGATGGGAACTGCTCTTAATAAAATTTTAGCCAGTGCAGAAGATATTTATATTATGGGGCATCGTTATCCTGATATGGATGCAATTGGTGCTGCTTATGGGGTAGCGACACTAGCAGATTTCCAAGGAAAAACAAGCTATGTGGTAATTAATGAAAATGAATTGATTCCAGACGTCGAACGATGCTTAGAAGAAATTCATAAAGATGAAGCATTAGAAGGTCATTTAATCTCTGTTAAACAAGCCCTAGGGCAGATTAAACAAAATAGTCTGTTAGTCATGGTCGATTACCATAAACCTTCGCTATCAATCTCTCAGGAGCTTTATGAGAAGTTTGATAAAGTTGTGATTATCGATCATCATCGCCGCGGAGAGGAATTCCCCAATCAACCGCTGTTAACTTATATCGAGTCTTCGGCTTCTTCTGCTTCAGAATTAGTGGGTGAGTTGATTCAGTATCAAAGTAACGCAAAAAAACAGTTGGATAAATTGACTGCGACGTTATTATTAGCCGGAATTTTTGTTGATACGAAGAATTTTTCTGTCCGTACCAGTTCGCGAACTTTTGACATTGCAAGTTATTTAAAATCAAGAGGAGCCAACGGCGAATTAGTGCAATATATCTTAAGTTCGGATTTAACTTCATTTTTGGAGATTAGTGAACTGGTTTCTAAAAGCGAGTTTATCGATCAAGATATTGTTGTTGCCTGTGCGAGTGAGGATAAAGTGTACGATAGCGTGACAACAGCTAAAACAGCAGATACGCTTCTTTCAATGAACGATGTGCAAGCCTCTTTTGTCATTACTAAAAGAAAAGACGGATTAGTGGGCATTTCTGCGCGGAGCAATGGTAAGATTAATGTGCAGTCCATCATGGAAGATATGGGCGGTGGTGGTCATTTCACCAATGCCGCAACCCAAATCAAAGAGAAATCCCTTAACGAAGTGAAAACAATGCTTTATAATGAAATACAGCACAGTTTAAAGAAAGAATAATTGCAAGTTAGGCTGGAGATCGGGCTTTTTAGAAAGAAGCTGGGTGAAGGCATAACGCAATTGTAAAATTTAAGCGGTCATTGCGCTACACTTATCTCACTAACTATAAGTAGGATAAAAATGGCTTAATTGCCACAAAGTAAAGCCAATGACAGATCTTTACGAGGAGGAAATTACATGAAAGTTATTTTTTTAGCTGACGTAAAAGGCAAAGGTAAAAAAGGCGAAATCAAAGAAGTTCCGACTGGTTACGCGCAAAACTATTTAATTAAAAATAAATTGGCGCAAGAAGCCAATAAAGGCAATGTGGCTGAACTTGCCGCTAAAAAGAAAGCCCAAGACAAACACGAAGCTGAAATTTTAGCTGAAGCCAAAGCATTAAAAGAAAAATTAGAAAAAGAAGAAACAGTGATTGAGTTAAAAGCTAAAGCCGGTGAAGACGGACGTTTATTTGGTTCTATTCCTTCCAAACAAATTGCAACAGCTTTAGAAAAACAATACAATGTTAAAATTGATAAACGCAAAATTGAGTTGGAAAACCCGATTCGTTCATTAGGATTTACCAATGTTCCAGCGAAATTGCATCCAGAAGTAACAGCAACATTGAAAGTTCATGTAGGCGAAGAATAAGCAAGTTTTTTCCATACAGTTGCTAAAAAGCACCAATCTCTAGCGACAGCCTTTTATGGGCATGTCTTTAGAAATTGGTGCTTTTTTATTGCATTTCATAAAGCTGTAATTTTCTGGCATCTACTTCTAGCCACAATGCAGGACGTACGCCGCCACTATTATCTCTAGTTAAAGGATGAATCGTTTTACTGCTATAATGATGCGTATCTTTTTTAATTTAACGAATAGAATAATTTCTAAATTTTGTCTTTAATCTAGCTTGATTTTCCCATAAAAGCGAGTGCAAATCCTGTTGGTGCCATATGCAACTAAAATTAAGTTATAAAAATCTCAAAAATAAAAGAATATATTCAGTATAATAAGAACAGAGTATTTTTAAAGAGGAAGTGTTTTTTATCAAGATGATTTTTCCTGTTTAATTTGAATGCTTGACTCAACAGTTAACTAAAAAGCTAGAAAAATGAAAACAAAACAAGAGGTGAAAACATGTCACAAGAATTCCTGTTAATCACAGTGTTAATTATCGCAGTTCCGATTGCTTTAATTGCGCTGAATTATCGCGGTCGCTACCAGTTAAAACAAAGTATCAAACAAAAGTGGGGAACCCAGCCGTATCAAAAGCGTTTGGATCAGCCGGAAAGTTTGAAAAAAGCCTGGTTAGAAGAAAAGAAATATCATCATTACACAGCAGAAGTCGATGATTTAACTTGGTATGATTTAGATATGGAGAGTATTTTTGCACTTTTAAACAACACTTACTCAAGCGTTGGGTCAGAGGCTTTGTATAAACGTTTGCGCAATTATGATTTTAACGATCAGAATCATTATGAACCCCTAATTAAATTTTTTGAAGAAAATGCTGCCACACGCGAAAAAGTTCAATATCTCTTTGCCACCCTCGGCAAACAAGACAATAACTTTTCAAAACAATATCTAGCAGAAGGTGGTAAAAATAAGTTACCTAACACTTTTTTATACGTTATTTTATCGTGTATACCAATTTTGGCTTTGCTAGCTTTACCACTGCAACCATCACTTTTTCTGATTGTTATTTTATTTAGTTTTTTTCTAAATGTTATCCTCTATTTTACGCAAAAATTTCGCTTGGAAACAGAACTGACGATTATGCGTTATTTGGTACAAACGCTTGTCTTAGCGAAAAAGATGAGTAAAGTAGATACACCTCTGCAAGCTGACCTAAAAGCAAAAGTTAAACCCTTTAAAGGAATTGAAAAATTTGCTTTTTCGTTTCGTGTCAAAGGCAACTCGGAAGCTGAAATTATATTTGAATTAGTCAATATGATCTTTTTACTACCGCTGATTTCTTATAATTATGTTTTAAGTAAAATCAGCCGATACAATAAAGAAGCTATTTCGCTGTGGGATAATTTAGGAGATTTGGAAGTGGCATTAGCCATTTTGAATTTTAGAACTTACATGCCATTAACTTGTTTGCCCACAGTAAAAACAGGTGGGGTGGAAGCTGAAGCAATTTATCATCCTTTAATTCAAAATGCAGTCGCAAACCCCGTTGACTGGCAAAAAAATACATTAGTGACTGGTTCCAATGCTTCTGGTAAATCAACTTATGTTAAAAGTATCGCGATTAATTGTATTTTGGCTCAAACTATTAATACAGCTACTGCGGAAACTTTTACGTTACAAGCCGGACATGTCTTAAGTTCGATGGCAGTCGAAGATGATTTATTTGAAGGAGATAGTTACTTTGTAGCTGAAATCAAATCGATTAAACGCCTCTTAGACAAAGTGGCGACAAAAGAACGCTGTTATTGCTTTATTGATGAAATATTAAAAGGAACCAATACCATTGAGCGTATCGCAGCTTCCAGCAGTGTCGTGGAATGGTTAGGACAACAACCAAGCTTAGCTTTTGTAGCGACCCATGATATTGAATTAACGGAAATTTTAAAAAATAGTTGTGACAATCTCCATTTCGAAGAACAAGTCACTGCTGAAAATGGTATCTCCTTTGATTATCGCTTACGTCAGGGTGCTGCTAAATCCCGCAATGCTATCGCTTTATTGGGTATTTTAGGGTATCCAAGTGATTTAGTCGCCAATGCTAAAAAAGAAGCTGCTTATTTCGATCAAGAAAAAAGTTGGCAGGTGTTGGGGTAAAAGGTATTAGTCCGTATTTTATAACAAACAAAAAAGATTACAAACTACATGACAAATAGTTTGTAATCTTTTTTTGTAGATAGAAATTATATTTTTTGTATTTTTACAGAACCGCGGATATTTAAACTTGGAACAATTTGTTGATGAACAAAAGGTGTCGTTGGATTTGCTATTCTTTGCATCAGTGAATTTACGGACAGCTGGCCCATAAAATGTAAATCCGTTGCAACATTTGTAATTGGCGGAACGGCCATACGAGTAAACTCAGTGTCATCATAACAAATAATACTAATATCATCTGGAATAGTATACCCAGCAGATTGTAAGTAACTGTTGAGCATAAATGCCAAGCCGGAGTTGGCACAAAACCAAGCATCAGGCATTTTCTCAATGTTTTTTAGTTTGTTAAACAGTGCTCCTTGAGTTTCTTCAATTTGAGTTACTTCTATTTTTTTATCATAAGATAACCCGTATTCTCGCAATGCACGATGATAGCCTCGGTAACGTTCTAAATAACTTGGTGAAAATTCAATGTCACCAATAAATCCAATTCTATTTAAACCATTTTCAATTAGTAACGAAACAGCTTGAAATGTTCCGTCTGTATTTTTTGAAAGAATGGCATCAGCTAATAAGGAAGGATCATGATGATCAACTAGCACAACAGGAACTTGTGTGGCAATAATTTCCTTTATGTAATTATTGTCACTATGAGACAGAATAATTACACCGTGATAGTCTAAGATATTTGCTGGTATCATTAGATTTTTTATTTCAGTTTGAGTCAGTGGGTGAATATCTAACTGACATCCTTCTTTTCGTATTGCATCTTCAATACTTTTAATAATTTCGCCAAAAAAACTTGTCTGAGAGATGGCAAATTCAGTTGCTACTAACAAAATTCGTTTTTCCTTATTTGTAATAACATTATTCTGATACTCGTAACCAAGTTCATCCGCTTTTTGTTGTACTAAACTTTTGGTTTTTTGGCTAACACCGGGTTTATTCCGTAATGCTTGTGAAACTGAGTTTTTTGAGATTCCTAGTGCATCTGCAATATCTTGCATAGACGCTTTTTTCATATCTATCACCTGATTTTCTAAGCTTTATATTAAGTATAGCATAAATTACAAAAAAATGTAATTGTTTGTAATTATAAAATGTAATTATATAATTACAAAATGTAATATTGACATTTTGAATTACACGTTGTAAGATACGATGTGTAAAGAAAACGTTTACCATTTAGGAGGAACGATGATGAAAATGAACAAATTGATTGTAGGTATTTCAGCTCTATTATTAGGAAGTGTCGCTTTAGCTGGTTGTAGCAATTCGGGCACAAAAGATTCTGGTTCAAGTGATGGCAAAACGAAAGTTACTTTCTGGGCAGCTCCTAATCCTACCCAAGTAAAGTATTGGGAAGAAATGGCAACTGAATTTGAAAAAGAAAACAAAGATATTGATGTTGAAGTTAGTCAAATGAAAGAGAGTCCATCTTCTGAAGCCACTATTCAAAGTGCGATTGCATCAAAAACGGCACCGACATTGTCTGAAAATATTAATCGTAGTTTTGCAGCACAATTGGCAGCTAGTAAGGCAATTTTACCATTAGATAAAGAAAGTGACTTCAATAATATTGTTGAAAAAAGAAATATGAGTAAAACAATTGAGAGTTGGAAATTCTCTGACGGTAGTCAGTATGTCTTACCAGTATATTCTAATCCAATTTTATTTGGTTGGCGTTTGGATACGTTAAAAGAATTAGGTTTTAATGAGCCACCTAAAACATATTCGGAACTATTAAAAGTAGTTGAAAAAATTAAAGGTACAGATAAAGCTTTATGGGCGAAAAAAGATATCGCTGACCCAACAGCTTGGATGCGTTGGTTTGACTTTTTCCCATTATACGATGCAGCAAGTAAAGGTGCCAATTTTGTAGAAGATAATAAATTTGTTGCAGATGAAAAGGCAATGGAAAATGTTTTTGATTTAATGAGTACTTTGTCTAAAGACAAAGTTTTGCGAACTGGTGAAGCAACAGATCCATTTGAAAATGGTGATAGTGTTATGACGGATATTGGACCTTGGACTTTCCCAAACTGGACAGAAAAATATCCTGAACTAAAATTTGGTGAAAACTATACAGTTACCACTCCAGTTGTACCCGATGAATTAGCTAATGAAGAAAATGTTTCAACGTATGCAGATGCTAAAGGAATTGTCATGTATGCCCAAGCAACAGAAGAAGAACAAGCTGCTGCTATGAAATTTTTAGAATTTGTTTTTGGCGATGAAAAGAATGATATGAAATTATTAGAAACAACTTCTTTAATTCCAGCACGTGATGACGCAACTGAAAACGCTATCTTTAAAGAATATTTCGAAAAAAATCCAGTAATGGAAGTTTACGCTGCGAATGTTCCAAATGCCGTTCCAGCTATGGATAATGAAAAATACAATGATATCCAACAAGTATTTGGCGAACAAGCTTGGGTTCCTGTTGTTCGTGGTGAAAAAGCACCGAAAAAAGCTGTTACAGATGCAAAGAAAGCCGTTGAAGGGGCGCTTCAATAATGAACAAAAATACAAAATTGGGCTGGTTATTTACCAGCCCATACCTTATTTTTACATTTATCTTTTTTCTTTTACCATTACTGTGGTCATTTTGGTTAGCTTTAACCAGTTGGAATATGATTTCACCAGATGTTGAGTTTGTCGGAATCAAAAATTTTATCGATGCAGTCAAAAGCCCTGCAATTCAATCGGCTTTTGTTGTTACATATAAGTTTTTGATTGTTTTTGTGCCAATGGCCATGATTATGTCGATGATTATCGCCCTTTTAGTTAATAGTTTACCAAAGCTAAAGGGATTATATATGGTAGCGTTTTTCCTACCATATCTTTCCAGTGGCGTGGTAACTTCTTTAATTGTAAAAGGATTACTATCTTATAATGGCCCTTTCAATACATTTTTACGTAATAAAATGGGTTGGGATATTGACTGGTTAGGTAATCCACATACTGCGATTATTATTGTATCTTTGATGATTGCTTGGAAAATGTCCGGATATTATGGTCTGATTTTAATTTCAGGTTTAAGTAATATCAATCAAGAAATTTATGAAGCTGCGGCTATTGATGGTGTTACACCTTGGAATCGTTTTTGGAAGATTACTTTCCCAATGTTATATCCAGCATTTTTCACGGTAGCTGTATTAGCTGTGGGTGTTAGTTTTGGTATATTTACTGAGGTCTATCAGTTAACTGGTGGTGGTCCTAATTTTGCTACGAATACTTGGCAAATGGAAATTTACAATCAAGCATTTGTCGGCTTGAAGTCAGGTTATGCTTCAGCTGTCGCATTGTTAGCATCAGTTGTGACTTTTGCATCAATAGGTATCATTCGCAAGCTTTTAGAAAAATGGGGTGAAAGAAATGGTTGGACTTAAAAAAACGAAAAGACAAACCATTCTATTATATATTGTTACGACTTTAGTGATGTTAGTTATGATTTTTCCGTTTATTTATTTAGTAATGCATTCTTTTGCATCATGGGATCAAGTAGATCGTAAATTAATTCCGAGTCATTTTAGTTTACGTTCATGGACTTGGCTATTTGGCGGTTCTGCTACTTCTGCAAATGTTCCTTGGATAGGCGCATTCATTAATACGGTTATCGTAGCTACGATTGCTACGTTTTTGATGCTGTTATTCGCTTTAATGGTGGGATATGCTCTTGCAAAAATTGAATTTAAAGGCAAAAAATTTGTTAATAATTTTATTTTGTTTCAAATGTTTTTCCCAGCCATTATTTTGTTAATCCCTCAATTTTTAATGATAACCAATGTTGGGCTCCTTGATTCATATGCAGGTATGATTATTCCAACGGCTATTAGTTTATGGGCAATTTTTATGTATACGAATTTTTTTAAAGCAATTCCGGATGCTTTAATTGAAGCGGCCAAATTAGATGGTGCATCGGAATTACAAGTACTCTTTAAAGTAGTTCTGCCAATGTCTAAATCTATTACGACTGTTATCTTCTTATTCTTATTTACTGATCGTTGGACCAACTTATTGTGGGACATGATTGTTTCAAAAAGTGACAGTACTGTTACCTTGAATGTTTTGATTTCTCAGATGTTCGGTCCTTATGGTACTTATCCTGGTCCCATGTATGCTGCTTCGGTGTTATTGACATTACCATTGATTATCTTATTTTTAATTTTCTCAAAACGATTCCAAGACGGTATGCAATTTACCTTGAAGTAGGAGTAAACAAATATGTGGTGGGAAAAAGCAGTTTTTTACGAAATTTATCTTTCTTCTTTTGCAGATAGCAATAGTGATGGTATTGGGGATTTTAACGGAATAAAAGAAAAATTGCCTTACTTGAAGCAATTAGGGATAGATGCAATTTGGTTAACGCCGTTTTATCCCTCTCCCAAAATTGACAATGGATATGACGTGGCTGATTACTGTAATGTAGATAGTCAATACGGCTCGTTAGAAGATTTTGAAAAATTGATTAATACAGCAAAAAAATATGGTTTGCGTATCATTATTGATGTTGTTTTTAATCACACATCGACGCAACATCCATGGTTTCAATCAGCTTTAGAAAGTGTCGAATCTGAAAAAAGAAACTGGTATGTATGGCAAGATAAACCGAATAATTGGGAAAGCTTTTTTGGTGGATCGGCATGGGAATATGATGAAAAAAGTCAGCAATATTATTATCACAGTTTTGCCAAAGAACAAGCTGATTTGAATTGGCACAATCCAGCAGTAAAGCGAGCTATCTTTCAAATATTAGATTTTTGGATTGAAAAAGGAATAGATGGTTTTCGTTTTGACGTGATTAATAATCTGACTATAAGCGAGAATTTTAAAGATAATCCTATAGACGAAATAGGTCGGCAGGTTCATCAAAACGATGTAAATCAACCAGGTGTTTTAGCAATCTTAAAAGAAATCAATACGTATATTAAAAAATGTAATCCGGAACTGTTTACCGTTGCTGAAATTAGCTCTGACAATCTTACACTTATTAATCAATATATTGGATTGGATTTATTTGATACCGCTTTTAATTTTAATTTAGGCAGTCAAAATAAGCTGAACTTAGATTACTTTGTAGAACAATATAAAGCTATGAATTCTGTTTCTGAACAATTACCAACACTCTTTTTTAATAGCCATGATATGAGTCGATCTTGGGAACGCTTGGCAGATAAAAATAAAGATATTTATCATTTGTTGATTGTTTTATTAACAATAAATCATGGTGTGTCCTTTTTATTTCAAGGAGAAGAATTAGGTTTAGGTGATTTCTTACCAAATAAATTGTCAGATATTCGTGATATTCAAGCAAAAAATAAGTATTTTGAGATACTACCAAATGGGGATAACAAGAAAGCTTTAGATCAAGCAAATCTGGTTAATCGTGACCGTTCCAGAGGCATGTTACCCTTTCCTGAAAATAAAAATGGCTGGATTGGAATGGCAAAAGTTAATGCATCGGAAAAAGAAATTTTCACGTGGTACCAAGAACTAATTGGATTACGACGTAAAGAAGGACCATTCGTACCTTTAGAAAATATTCAAGTGAAAAATGATCTTCTTTCTTATTTTAGCGGTGATATTCAAGTAATACTAAATTTTTCTGACAAAGCGCATCAGGTGGAATTAACGAGACAAACTACATGGCAAACTTTATGGACGTATAATCTGCCATATTTTGAAAAAAATAAAATTTACTTGCCTCAAAAAGCAGGTTGGATAGGAAAGAGAATTAAATGATTTACGCAGAAGAATTACTAAAAAAACACAGAGAAAAACAAATTCCTTCTAAAGCTTCCGTTTTAACATTTAAAGGTGTAGAAGAAAAAGATGTCTATAATATTACGGCGCCATTTGTATTAGAAGGACAAACAATGCTTGCTGGTAGAGTAGAGTCAAGAGATGATGAGCATTCAGAAATCGTTTTATTTACAGAAAGCGAAGAGAATATATGGATGCCAATTAAAGATAGTATTCGTTTACCTTTGCAAGATCCCTTTTTTACGAAAATTGATGGTTATATCATTTTAGGTGGTGTGGAGGTAAATTTTCTACCTTCCGGACATGCTAAATGGCGAACTGTATTTTATCGGTTAGAGTCCATTCAAAATGTAGTACAAATTTTCGCGGGTCCTTGGGGAATGAAGGATTTACGTTTAAAACAATTAAATAATGGGAAGATTCTTGTATTAACCAGACCACAAGGAACAAAAGGTGGTAGAGGAAAAATCGGTGCTTTTGTAATTGACAATTTAACAGATTTATCTGTTGAACGAATTGAAAGTGCGCCACTTCTAGAAAATCAATTTACGGAAATTCAGTGGGGGGGTGCCAACGAAATTCACCAAATAGAAGATACTATTTGGGTTTTAGGTCATATTGCTAATTTTGATGCAGATAACAATCGCCATTATTATGCCATGTCTTTTGAATTAGATTTAGAAAACTTGGCTATGAAAAATGCCAAAATTATTGCAGAAAGAAAAGACTTTGCAGCTGGACCTGCTAAGCGAGCTGATTTAGTCGATGTAGTGTTTAGTGGGGGTATTGTGCTAAAAGATCAAAAAGCCGATATATATGCGGGTATTAGTGATGCTGGTGCTCAAAAATTAGAAATAGAAAATCCATTTAGATAGAGGTTATGATATGAAGATAAATCGTTTTACAGAAAATCCGTTAATTACACCTAAAGATGTTACGCCACTTCATGAAGGCTATGAAGTGATTGGTGCTTTTAATGGTGGCGTTGCTGAATATAATGATGAAATATTGCTATTACTGCGTGTAGCAGAAAGACCTATTTCAAAAGATCCTGAAATAATTAAAGCGCCAGTTTATGATACACACAAAAAAGAAATGACAATTATCGAATTCAATCGTAATGATTCAGAATATAACTTTGAAGATCCGCGTATGATTCGTCATAAAGACAAACTAGATAGCTTTGCTTATTTGACCTCTATTTCGTATATTCGGATTGCTCGTAGTAAAGATGGACATCACTTTACTGTTGATGATACTGCGTTTTTATACCCGTTTAATGAGTATCAAAGTTACGGGATTGAAGATGCCCGTTGTACAAAAATTGGCGATACTTATTACGTTAATTTCAGCTCGGTATCACCAGTTGGTGTGTGTGATTCATTAATTGCTACAAAAGATTTTAAAAGCTATCAAGATTTAGGAAATATTTTTGCACCAGAAAATAAGGACGTATTGATTTTCCCTGAGAAAATCAATGGAAAGTATTATGCACTTCATAGACCTTCACTAAAAAGTATCGGTAATTATGATATTTGGATTGCTTCTTCTCCGGATTTAGAAAGCTGGGGACACCATCAGCATTTGATTGGTGTTCGTCCTAATTCTTGGGATAGTGGTCGTGTTGGTGGTGGGTTAGTACCAATTAAAACGGCAGAAGGTTGGCTAGTTATTTATCATGGTGCAACGCCAGAACATCGCTATTGTATGGGAGCAGCCTTATTAGATTTAGAAGATCCTACTAAGGTTTTAGCTCGCTCTAAAAAGCCAATTATGGAACCAGATGCAGTATATGAAAAGAATGGTTTCTTTAGTGATGTTGTTTTTGGGTCTGGTGGCATAGTAAAAGATGATCAATTAACCATGTATTACGGTGTTGCTGATACTTCGATGGCAGGTTGTACATTTTCTATTGCCGAAATTATTCAACAAATAAAAGAAGGTTAGAAAGAATGAATTGGCAAGAAAAATTACAAGAATGGCAAAATTTTGAAGCGTTAGATTTAGACTTAAAAAATGAATTAGATCAAGTGACTAGTCCAGTTGATTTAGAAGATCGTTTTTATCGTTATTTGGAGTTTGGCACAGGTGGTATGCGGGGAGAACTAGGCGTTGGCACGAATCGAATCAATAATTATACGATTAAGCGTGTTGCGTTGGGGTTAGCCCGCTATATTGAAGAAAAAGGGATGATGGCTTGTCAACGTGGCACAGTAATTTCATATGACAATCGATACAAGTCAAGAGAGTTTGCTCAATGGACTGCCCGTATCTTGGCATCTTGTGGTATTAAAGTTTTTCTGTCAGATGAGTTACGTCCTACTCCGGAACTTTCTTACCTCGTTCGGCATTATCATGCTTTTGCAGGCATTATGATAACGGCTAGTCACAATCCTAAACAATACAACGGCTTTAAAGTATACGGTTCTGATGGCGGCCAGATTACCTTAGAAACAGCTAAGCGCCTGATGTCGATATTAGAAAATATTACCAATGAACTTACAATAACAGCGAAATCCCAATCTTATTATGAAAAAAATAGACAAATTACAGTATTTTCGAATGAAGTTGATCAGTGGTATGTAGAAGAATTAAAAGCTGTTATACAAAATCAAAACCTCGTCGCAAAAGAAGGACAAAATCTTGCTATTATTTACACTCCACTTCATGGGACAGGGAGCGTTTTAATCAAAAAAGCTTTTTCAACTTTTGGTTTTGAAAATTTAAGAATTGTTGCTAAGCAACAAGAACCAGACCCCAATTTCTCTACTGTTGTTTCTCCTAATCCTGAAGACCAAGCGGCATTTGCTTTGGCACTGGAAGAAGCAAAGGAAAATCCTGCCGATCTATTAATTGCTACTGACCCGGATGCGGATCGTTTGGGAGTGGTTGTATTTAAGCAAGGCCAACCTGTCTACTTAAATGGTAATCAAATTGGTGTTTTACTCTTAGATTATTTGATCAAACAAAAATCAACCGCAGACCTTGGCGATTATTTTTTAGCTAAAACAATTGTTACTTCTGACTTAGGTGCAAAAATTGCAGAAAAAAATGGGATTCAAGTAAGAAATACGTTAACGGGTTTTAAATTTATTGGTGAACAAATCGAATTATCTGAACAAAAACAAGATAGAAAATTTCTCTTTGGTTATGAAGAAAGTTTTGGCTATCTAATCGCTCCTTTTGTAAGGGATAAAGATGCGATTCAGGCTGCAACGTTATTAGCAGAAGTTGCACTTGTTTGTAAGCTAGCAGGTAAGACATTGTTGGATCGTTTAGATGAGATTTATAGAGAATATGGCTATTTTGTAGAAGAGTTGGAAACAAAAAATTTCCCAGGGAAAGATGGCATTACTGAAATGGCACAACTAGTTGAGCGATTACGTCAAAAAGAAATATCCCAATTAGCTAATGAGCCAATTCTTTATAAAGAGGATTACGAATTCGGAACGAAAAAAGATTTACAGACGAAAAAGATAACAGAACTGACCTTGCCCCAATCAAATGTCATAAAATTGATTTTAGCAGATGGCTCTTGGGTTTGTGTCAGACCTTCCGGTACAGAGCCCAAATTTAAAATTTATTACTCAGTAAGTGCTATTTCAGAGCAGTCGGCAAAAGAAAAACTAGAAGCTTTAAAAACGGATTTTCATCAAATGCTGACAGAAATATAAGGTGATTATATGAAAGCAGAAAAGCGAAAGCGAGAATTTGAAGCTAGTATTTTAGATAATTTAAAAGGGGAAATCTTAACCTTTTCAGGTGTTGAAGGTTTTGATGTATATAATTGTTCGCAACCATTTAAAGTTGATAACGATTGGTATATGTTTGGTCGCGTTGAGCGCCGTCAGGAGTGGATGCGTTCATGGGTGAGACTCTTTACGAAGGTACAGAAAAATCATTGGAAATTAGTTAATAATTCGATGATTTACCAATTGGAAGATCCATATATTGCTAAAATTGCAGATGATTTTGTCCTCGGTGGTACCCATGTCCAAGTAAAGCAAGAAGATGTTTTAGATACTTACTATGGTTATTTTTATTATGGCAAACAACTAGATAATTTGAAATACTTTGCGACAGGGCCAAAAAACATGAAAGATATTCGCATTGTGCCACTTGCGGATGGTCGAATCGGGGTTTTTTCGCGACCACGCGATAAAAAACTAATTGATACGCATGGTAGTGAAGCATTAATTGGTTTTACAATTATTAACAATTTACAAGAGTTAACTGCTGAAAAAATTAACCAAGCACAAATATTGCCTAATTTGTTTGCTGACTTAGAATGGGGCGGTGTCAATCAAGCATTTTTATTAGATACAGGAAAAATTGGTGTAATTGGTCATTTATCCTTTAAGCAAGAGGATCAAAGTGTTTACACCATTATGTCTTTTGTCTTAGATCCGCTAACACTAAAAATATACGACTATCAAATTATTGGAACAAGAAATTGCTATTCAAAAGCACCAGCGAAACGAGAATTTTTGCAAGATTGTTGTTTTCCTTCTGGGATGATTTACCATAATGATAATTTTTGTGAATTATATTCAGGATTAGGTGATACCTGTGAGGGTGTTTTGTCAATTTCATATCCTTTTAAAGGGCATGGAAGATTGGTTGAAAAGCAATATCTAGTCAAATAATATTAAAAGCCCACAGCAAATTTTGCTATGGGCTTTTAATGAATTAATTGAAAAAGAAGAGAAAAATTTTTTATAAAATAGAGATTAACTTAATAAGCGCCCTTCTAAATGTGTAAAAGGAAGATAAATAATAAAGCAGCAACAGTTTGGACTGCGCCAACGGATAAGCCATAAAGTAAAAAGCGTGGGCCTTCTTTTAGAAATTTACGGAAATCTAAACGTAAGCCAATCGCAGCTAAGGCAATCGTTTCAAACCAAGTACTGATGAAATGGGCAACTTGATTAATCAAATCCGGTAATGGGAAAAAACTATTCACAATACAGATAATTAAAAAACCGAGTACATACCAAGGAATCGGCAGTTTTTTCTTAGCTTTCTTTTCTATCACGACATCATGACCAGCACGATTCACTTTTTGTTCAAAAATAAAAACGACTACGACTAAAAAGATGATCCGCGTAATTTTAAAAAGCATTGAAAACTGGACCGTTTCCCCATTGACTAAGCTAGCCCCCGCGACGACTTGACCGACCGATTGTAAAGTTCCCCCTAACAGCGCACTTTTGGCTATTAAATCATTTCCAAAGAGTTGCATGCCTAAAAAGGGTAAGGTGAGCATCATCACAGTTCCCAGTAAATTAACCAGTGTAATGATTTGGCCTTTTTCCGTGTCATCGGCTTTAATGGCAGGGGCAATTGCCCCAATCGCAGATGAGCCACAAACGGCATTTCCACCGGCCATCATGAGCGCCATTTTTTCATTAAAGCCAAGTTTTCGCCCTAAAAAATAAGCACCGATAATGACCGTACTCATCATTAAAATGACATATAGTAAACCTTTAACCCCCATTTTACTAATTGTTTGAAAAGTGACGGTAAAGCCAAGTAAAACTACTGAGTATTCCAATAAACGACTTTCAGAAAATTTTGTGCCGGCGGCTAATTGCGGTTGCTTAAAGAAGGTATTTCCTAAAATGATACCAAGTAAGATTGCTAAAGTAGCTCCTCCAAGTTGCGGCATTAAAAGAGCTAATAATTTTGCACCAATTGCTACGGCTAAGGATAAGAAAAAGCCGGGTAAAATTGTTTTACTTTTTTCAAAAGTATTGGTAGACATACATGTATTCCTTTCTTAAGCATGAATTTCTTGTTTTAAAACAACATAATTCATTATACCCGTTATTTTAATTTTTACGATTGATCCACTGAATAGCTAAAATAGAAAAATATAATGAAAATGGCGGTCATCTTTTAGGAGCTAAAAATTTTTGCTCCTGCTAGTGAGAAAAAACGGGTGAGTACCGATTAATTATAGTGGGTTTAATATCGCCCATATTGAACCAGCCTTCATAAAAAATCTGAACATTACGGTTAGTCACTGTCGTTAATTAATAAAACAAGCCAATGATTTTAGTTGAAAAATTTTTCTCTTTTTCTCTTTGTTTAAAAGAGATGTAATTGTAAAATTAAATTAATAATAAATTGTTATCGTAATGAAAGCTATATGAACGCAATGTTGAAGGAGGTAGCATTTTATGAAAAAAATAATCGGAACAGTTATTTTTTTAGCAGTCAGTAGCACGATGTTTTTCTCGCAGCCCACAGTATGTGCCGCTACAGATAATGTCACCATTTTAACTGAAGCACCGCCACCTGAGTTAGTCCAACAGGTTATGTTTGGTTTACCTTATTACAGTGCCATGTTGGCTGTAGACGACAAAATTAGCGACCAGTCTCAAACACTCGGCCAGCCTTTTTCGATTTTTAATGATGACTTGAACGAAACAACCTTTTGTTTTCCTTTTTATGTCAATAAAAAGTTAGTTAAGACTGTGATCGGCTATCGTGGTCATCAGTCTTGGCAAACTAATTTAAGTGGTTTTTTGGTACCGGAATTAAAAGATTTATTTACTTCTAAGGGTTATTCTGCTAGAAACATTGCTTTTATCCAAAAAAATGAAGATATTTATCTTTTCACCGATGCGCAACAGTTGACGCTTTTTTACGATTCAAAAGCGTCTAAGGGAAGTTTATCACCTGAAAAAGTAAATTTGAGAAATTTCAGTGAACAGTCATTGGTAACGACAACGAGTACTACTGCATCTTTTGCTCAAAAGAAAATTGTAAATCGTAATAATAATTTTTCTAGCTTGGAATTAAAAAATCAGGTTTTAAATGGTTATACAAAACAAGTACTACCTCCTTTGACAAAATGGGTAAAAACAACAGCAATCGAATAAATTTTTTTATTGACAGTTCTTCCTTCAGTAAAATAGTGGCTATTTTTGTTTGTTCAGTTTACTTATCTTAAAAAATCATTATGTTAATAGTCTTTTACGCTTATTGTACTTTTACTGAAAGTTATGTAAAATTAGTAGACTGAAAACTTTTAGGAGCGATTATAATTATGGCAGTAGAAGATATGTGGCAAGACCGCATGCCGCCCCAAGATATCCAAGCGGAGCAGGCTGTTTTAGGTTCAATTTTTTTGGCTCCCGATGAGCTGATTAATGCGATGGAAGTTTTAAGTGCCAAAGATTTTTATCAACGGCGCCATCAATTAATCTACCAAGCGATGATTAATTTGTTTGATCGCAATGAAGCTATCGACGTGGTGACGTTAAAAGCAGAACTAGAGCGGGGCAATGCGTTAGAAGATGTCGGCAGCGTAGGGTACTTAGTGGAGCTTTCCCAAGCAACTCCTTATGCCGGAAGTATTGGTTTTTACGCCAAAATTGTGGCAGATAAAGCCTTATTACGTAATTTAATTCAAGCTGCCAATAAAATTGTGGCAGCAGGTTATGAGCAAGATGAAGATGTTTCTGCTATTGTCGAAGATGCAGAACGGGGCATTTTGGAAGTTTCTGAGCGTCGCAATAGTAATGGTTTTCAAGCGATTGAAGATGTCTTACAAGAAACATTTCGCAACATTGATCAATTGGCGCAAAATGATGAAGAAATCACTGGTATTCCAACCGGTTATCCAGCTTTAGATAAAATGACGGCAGGATTACAACAAGGGGAATTGATTATCTTAGCGGCCCGTCCGGCTGTTGGTAAAACAGCTTTTGCTTTAAATATCGCCCAAAATATTGGGACGAAAACGGATGCTTCGGTGGCTATTTTTAGTTTGGAAATGGATGCAGAGTCTTTGGTTAAGCGGATGTTATGTGCCGAAGGGTTAATTGACGCAGGGCATCTAAAAACCGGTCAGCTAACGGATGAAGAATGGGGTAATTTGGTGGTGGCAATGGGAAGTTTGTCGCGGGCCAGCATTTTTATTGATGACACCCCAGGGATTAAAGTTTCTGAAATTCGTGCCCGTTGTCGCCGTCTAGCACAAGAGAAAAAAGATTTAGGTTTAATTTTAATTGACTACTTGCAGTTGATTGAAGGAACGGGTCGTGAAAATCGGCAACAAGAAGTTTCGGAAATCTCCCGCCAATTAAAAAAATTAGCTAAAGAATTAAAAGTACCTGTAATTGCCCTCTCTCAGCTTTCCCGTGGGGTAGAGCAGCGACAGGATAAACGTCCGGTCATGTCTGATATTCGGGAATCTGGTTCGATTGAACAAGATGCGGATATCGTCGCCTTTTTATACCGCGATGATTACTATCAACGGGATACTGACGATCCAGATGAACAAGACGACACAAGAGATAACATTATCGAAGTGATAATCGAAAAAAACCGTTCCGGTGCCAGAGGGACAGTTGAGTTGATGTTCATTAAAGAATACAATAAGTTTTCTTCATTATCATTACGAGACGATGCCATGTAGTAAAAAGACGCCAGCTAGAGATAGCCGGTGTCTTTTTTGTTTTTTTGACCAAACCACGCTTCATATTCTTCACATAATAATTGGACTTCTTTTTCTTGCCGTAATTTATCATAAAAAGAATAAAAAAAGTGATTGGGCCAGATGCGATTGTGGCAATCGATTTTTTGACAGGCGCAATTAATTAAAGGGGTGGGATCAATCGCTAAATAGTGGATGACAGAATCTAAATGCGTAAAGCGCTCGTAATTTTCTTCTTTTTTAATTTGCGTATGTAAAATGAATGCTTTACTCATGCAATGAATTAAGGCGTTGCGTTTAATTGGAACCAGACAATCAAAGCCCAATAAAGTGGTGACATAAGCTTGATGATTTTTAGTATAAAAGTCAGCCAAAATAACTGGGTTGAGCCAGACCGTATTTTTAGGCGCAAGTTTACTGCTGGTTAATGGCATCAGACAAAAATCGCGCGTAGCAAAAGGTGCTTTTTTAAAGTTGTATAAACGTGCGACTGTTTCAAAGAAAACGCCACTATCTTGGCAACGATATAAGGGGATGATTTTTTTCATCATCAGCTGTGTGGGCGTACCATAAACCAATTCCAACCCTTCATTACTAAAAACGAGAGAATACTGCTGTTTTTGTTTTTCATAAGGAATTAAAGCGTAGTAAATTTTGCAAAGTGAAAGTTCAGCGCGAGGAATCAAATGGTCTGCTAATTGGTGGCGCGATTCTTTGGTTAAAACAAAATTTGGGTGTGGTAAAAAGGCTGTAATCTGCTGGCGCACGTGATTTATCTCCTTTCTTAAGTGGAATTTTAAACGACTTTCATCAATAGGCATATCCGGCATACTATCCCTTCCTTTTCATAGATATTTCTATATAGAAATACGCATTTTTTTGCTAGGTTATTTTTTTAAATCAACTTTTTTTCGTTTTTTTTCCGCCAGAAGAAAATCTGGTGTTTTCTAAAATAAGATTACCGGCCGGAATAAAATAAAAAGAGGAAAAAAGATGAGAGAACAGCTGATGAATGAAGCCATAATGGAATATGATTCTTTATTTCGTCGCGTTTTAACACGGGAGCAAATTTATCCTAATCACAGTGAATACGATGATTGTCTACAGGAAATGCGGTTTAACTTAATCGAGCTTTTGCATGATTACAGAGATTTGGAAATTTTTAAAGAAGATTACAACAATAGTTATCTGTTTCGCCGCTTTCAATGGTTGTGTCAAGATTGTCGCCGTAAGTATTTAAAGGCTCGACCTGAAAGCTTGGAAAGTGAACATGCTGCTGAAATTGCTTCAAATTTTGACTTTATCGCTGATGTGGAATTGGCGGAAATGTTGCAACAAATTTTTTCACAACTTAATCAAGCAGAACAACGGGCTTTGGGCATCTTATTAGTGGATAGCCAGTTCGTTTCAGATTCTCAACTAACTTTAAAAAAAGCAGAGCAAGATAAGTTTTCCCAACAATCTTATCGCTACCAAGGCACTACTAAGAAAGGGCAGAAAAAAATTTCCCGCCAGCTGCGCGCCTATTATCGCAAAAAGTTACGAAAAAAAGTCGCCCACCAGATTAAAAAATCACTGGAAAAAAACTAAAACAAGTTCAACGCACTACTAAAAAGTTGGCATTGTTACACGTGAAACATTTTGGTAGGAAAAATGTAAGGTAAGGCAATTAAAAACTTACCAAAGAGAGAGGTAAACTAAAGATAAATCGTAAATTTTTATCATTTTGTTTAAATTACATGAAAATATTGCACTTGCAATGGACGCTGCATCTTAACTAGTGTACTATCTAAAGTAGTACACTAGTATTTTTAGAAAAGGAGCAATCGATGGACAATTATACAATTTTTGATTTTTTTTACGAGCTACTTTTTGTTAATCCCGCTGCTTTATTAGGGGCGATTTTAATTACGGTTTTAATTTGCGTTTTAAAATTATCTTGGTCGCGCAAAATTGCCGTTTTAATTCCGTCATTATTGCTGTTTTATTATTTAGCAATTAGTTTAGACGCCATTTTTGGTATTGCCACTATTGGTGAGTTTCGCCGACTAATCAGTCTGGGCGAAGGATTAATTCATCCTCAAATGGAATGGCTACCACTAGCAGATGGTTTTTCTGCCGGTTTTATTGCGAACATCTTTGTTTTTATCCCAATCGGTTTTTTAATTCCGTTTATGAGCCGTAACTTTGAAAAAATGGTCAAAACAGTACTGTTAGGTAGCAGCCTTTCTTTAGCAATTGAAATCAGCCAAATTTTTACATTATATCGCGCCACCGATATTAATGATTTATTGACTAATACCTTTGGCACGCTGCTGGGATGGTGTTGTTTTAAAATGGCAACGAAGCTTTTTTATCGCCAAAGCCCAAACGCGCTAGAGCCCCAAACCCGCTATTTACCGATTATTGTCGTAGCAATAGCTTTTCTCAATGTTTTTTTCTTATTTTAAATTGATAGACAGGTAGGAAAGTAAGTTAAGGTTGATAAAGAAAGTAGGGAAAATCATGAAAGATATCCTAGTAGTTTTAATTACGCTTATTTCAATTGGTTTTGCAGTATGGGGCACAGTTGTTGAAGGCAATTGGATGAAAGATCAAATAAAAAAGTATACTGATAAGCCGCATTAAAGACTGTCTTTCATAAAAAACACAATAATCTGTGGATCAGACTGTAGACAAAGTTCATTTGATGGATGCTGTCTACAGTCTTTACTTTGTGATGGTGATTGCTGTCGAAGTTTCTCCTGATGAATAAGTTTAAAAAATTAATCTTGTGAACCTAATATATCCAAGGCAAATATTTTTAATATAAAGTTCTCATTAAATTTATTCTGTCGATTATTTGCGATAATAGTAAATAGAGATTTGCAAATCCTTGATAGCCATAAAATGCTAAATAGTACATTGACATTATGGCACTCGTTAGATTTCCTACGATAAAAATTATATTTAAGGTTTTAGAAGTGAAATTATCATGTTTAATTAAAAAATATAGCGCTAAACATATTGAAATTATCGGATTTGATTTGACTAAAAAAGCTAAATTAAAAAGGCATATTGCAACTTGAATCTGCTTATTATCTTTGATCATGAGATCACTCCTTGTCGAGGCAAATGTATTAAATGTTATTTTATTGTTTACGCAAGTCTTCTAACTAATTATATATAGATTTATCAAAAAGTTGTCTTTATATAACTTGGCCTCGTTATATATAAATAGTACTATTTCGAGAAAGCGGATACAACCATATTATATGTTATTTATTTTAATTGTCTATAAAGTTTCTAAGAAATTATTTTGGATAAATTATAGTACTGATTTGAAGATTACGGTTGAAAAGTTCTTCTCGTAGCAATAGCTTTTCTCAATGTTTTTTTCTTATTTTAAATTAATAGATAGGTGGGAAAGTAAGTTAGAGTCTGTGATACGATTAAATCTTGTCTGGATAAGACAGTTTTAAACAATTGTCTAGCTAGGAGCACTTGTTTTATTTACCCAGAATACTTAAGATCTGATTAAACCTGTTTAGTCTTCAAGGAGAAAAATTATGAAAAAGCGATTTTTAAAAATTCAATTTATCTTTGGGCTTTATATTAGTATTTATTTAGCCGCACTTTACTTTTCAACAGGGTACGGAGTGGGATTTAAATTAGATGACAATCAATTGATTGGCTATATTCTTTGTGGTATTTCATTCCTGCTTTTGTTTCTGTCTTTTTTTATAAAAGAAAGCAAAAATAAAAAGCAGTTTGCGCTGTTATTTGCTGTTTTTTGTGCGGCTTTATTACTTGTGGCGTTATTGGCTATTAATTTTAATGAAGCTTTCTGGTATTTTATTTTCTTTATCTTTTTTATTCCCATCAGTGTAGTAGGTAATGTCATTGGTTTTCTTCTAAAAAAGTAGAGGAATTTATTTCATGCGAGATCTTTTGGTAACGTAATGTTAATGTATGCGGCAATAGCTTACAGGGATTGTCACTAATTGTGGTGTGCTGTTTTGCCGAATGTTTTTTGTGTAAAAAAATGCCACCTAAATTATTATTTAGGCGGCGCATTTTTGCCATTCACTAAGTCTTAGCAGAATAGATGAGATACTAGATACTACTACTATTTTATTTCTGTTATTAAACAAATTTCACTTTTAAAAATAAGTACTCAAAAATATTAAGAAAACGTTAAAAAGGCAGAGAATACATCTCTGCCTTTTCTTTATATTACCACATTTTTGCTTCAAATTCAAGATTGTATTTTTTACTACAGTTGTGGTATTTAGTCTGCAAAGGGGTGATAGAGATGAATTTTAAAAATGATTTGTCGTTATTTTATAGTGATTATTCTCAAGCAATCGCTAAACTTAAACACGATTTGGTCCGCGTAACTAAAGTTGCAGGCTACAAGCTCACCATTAAGCAAGTGACAGCTATTTATGAAGCCCGCAATATTTCACTAATGGAAAATCATTTAATCGATTTCTCTTTGGAAAATACGGTACAACTGGCAGAAATGCTTTTGGAAACGCGTTTAGACGCAAACTCTTTTGTTAGTGAGTTGCAAGAGGTGACGGCGATTTTTTACTATTTACGAGCATCCGAAAATAATGCATACAGCGATGAAGATTTGATTGCGCAAATTGCGGCTGTTTTTGCCCATTACGAAAATGATTTGGAAAATACAATTGGATATTTTGAAAATCATCCATTACTTTCAGAGGGGGAAGCATTATGGAATATGGAATAACGCATAATCAGCAAGAATATCGCGACTTATTAATCAATGTGATTTTATCGCGCTTAAGCGGATCGTCTGTTCTTGCGGTAGAAGATGTTGAAAATATTGAAATGTCTATCAACTTTATCTTAAATAAGTGTGAGGCAGGTTCGCTTATTGAACGCTATCAACAAGGCCGGCAGGTTTTGCAAGAGCAGGTGGAAGCGACAAAAGTTTTATATGAGAAAATCTTGATCCAATATAAAAGTTACGAAATAGAGGCATTAAAGGGCAGTATTACAGGGTTTAAAGATTTTTTTAAACAATATGATTTAAATTTTGGCGCTCACCTTGTCCCAGGGGTTTGGCTAGATTACCAGTTGGCAGAGCCGGTAGATGAGCAGTTGTATCAAGGAATCGATTTTGTTTGGCACTATTTAACCAATTTTTATTGTGAAATGCAGTTTTTGAATAGTATTTCTGAAGCTGTTATTCTTACAACCCTAGAGGAATACAGTCACGATTTGGGAATTGATTATCGTGTTGATGTGAATAATGTTTACGAAGTAATCTTCAATCAGGTGTTCACCCACATCTTTTTGTCAAAGAGTGTTACTTCTAATACGTCCTTAGTGCTATCTGAAAATGAGGCGTCTTATCTGCTTGCCCACAAAGAGGAAATTTATCCTACTTTAAGTCAAATAGATTTCATTAAAGAAAATCGTTACTATCGACATTCTTTAAAAAAATTGCAGACAAAGCTAAACCATATTACTAATGTCGCTGATTTAAGCGGCTTACTTCTTATTAAAAAAGAGCCGCAAGATAAAATTATTTTTGCTGCACCTCTGTCAGCTTTAGCGTATACTCAGTTAACTGCCGCTATTGAGTCAGGAATGAGTTTAAAAACAGTGGCGCAAAAAATTGCCTCGCCTTTTGATTTAATCGCGCTGTGTGAAGATAGAGTACTTACTGAAGATGAATTTTCAAAAGTAGTAGCCTATCTTGATCTAACAGTATTCATCGCTTTTTTACTGTGGGTAAAATCAGAGCAGCATAACGAATGGTTGAAAATCAATGATATTTTAAAAGCTAAAGATAAGACAATTTTGCCTTTAAAACAACGTCTATCACAGATGACTGCGGCTGAAATCACATACGTTAATCAGGCTTTAGCAACAATAAAAGTAGTCGGCAATGATTTCTTTTAGAAAAATCAGAGTGGGGAGTTGTTTATCAATTTTTTTCAACAATAAAATTTTTTTATGGTGCAACATAATGGAAAAGTTGCGCTTATTGGTGCTATCTTTTCTACCAATGCCTGCGACAATCGTTAATTTTTGCAACAGATAAAAAATGGAAAATTATTTTTGAAAGTAGTATATTGATAGTAGTGATAGTCAAGATTTTTATAAAGGAGACTGATTTGTTCCGGCGCACTATTCCTTACGCAAGATAAAGTAAGTCAGTGAAACGTGGAGAGAAGACCAAACCAATTAAACTAAAAAATTTTCCGATTTTTTATGTTTATTTGGTGAGCTGTCTATCCACGTTTTTTGTTGTGTTCATTAGTCTGATTATCACGCATAAGGAGTAGTGTGTATGGAATTTTTACATGAAAAACCACGTCTTTATCAACAAAGTCGCAATGCTATTTGGTTAGATCCGCATATTTCGCACCAATTATTAAAGGCTCATCTAAATCAAACAACAGATGGCGCTTCCCGCAAGGCACCATTCATAAGGGATTCAGTCAACTGGATTGCTTCACTTATGAAAGATGCACCGAATAGTTCGATTCTAGATTTAGGATGTGGCCCTGGATTGTATGCTGAAAAACTAGCGTCAAAAGGTTATGCTATCACGGGTATTGATTTTTCTCCCGCGAGTATTACTTATGCCCTAGCCTCAGCGAAAAAGAAAAAACTAACAATTCAGTATTTATTAGGAAATTATGTTGACTATGACTTTGCCACAGCATCTTTTGATTGTGTGTTGCTGATTTATTGTGATTTAGGTGTGTTCGCACCAGTAATTAGAAAGCAGCTATTCCGAAAAATTTACCAATTGTTGAAGCCAGGCGGATTGTTTATCTTTGATGTTTTTACCCCAAAACGTTATCAAAATTTTGGTGATTCAACTGCTTGGAAAATTGAAGCGGACGGTTTTTGGAGTCGTAAAAAATGTCTTCACTTGCAGAAAAATCAACACTATGTAAATACAAATACCTATTTGGAAAGCCACTATTTAATTTATCCGAATCATTATAAAGAGTTTTTTATTTGGGATACAGTATTTACGCCGAGAGAATTAAAAAATGAACTTCACCAGATTGGTTTTTCAAGTAGTACGGTTTTTGGAGATGTCGCAGGAGCAAACTATGATGAAGCAAGTACAACGTTTTGTCTCGTTGTGAAAAAATAATAGTAAGACGATTCTTTTTTACACAAGGTGATAAAAACCAGTCAGCATTTGGTTGACTGGTTTTTTTGGAAGAAAAAGACACGCGGCCACCGGTTGAAAGAAGCCAATAATTTTCTTACATGGTAAAATTTATCATATAGCTTTTTTCTTAATTGACAAAAAGATGCAGTGGTAGTGGTTTGCTGATTTATAGGACTTGTAAAAAAACACTATTGTTTCAAAAAGAAGGTACGAATTGAGGCGCTATATCAGTTTGTTAAGGGGCATCAATGTTGGTGGTAAAAATAAAATTGCCAATTTATAAGACCAGAATCACCCCATTAAAACCTTGCTACCAAGCGGTTGCTACGAATAAGTTACACGAAAATCAAGAGAAGTTCTTTACTCTTAGAAATGATTGCGGTTACAGTGGAATTGGAAGGAGGGACAAGAATTGACGGCTGTTGGAGCAAATATTAAATACTATCGCACATTGCATCATTACACGCAAAATGATTTGGCTAATGAACTTCACATCAGTCGCCAGACTATTTCAAAGTGGGAACGAGGTGTCAGCCAACCTACCATTGAATATTTAATTGGACTGTCTGAATTCTTCCAAATCACTGTCGATGAATTAATTAAAGTCACCCACAAAGCAATCAAAGAGGAGGAAACAATCATGAAAAAAGCAATTTTTCTTGTTAGTAATTATACTCCATCCAATAATAGCGAATGGGGTAAAGAGGCAAAAGATTATGGGACTAGAGATTTTCTTGCCAATCTGAGCAAAATGCACCCTATGTATGAATGGCGGGCAGCCCGACCAGCAGAGTTGCCAGAAATTTTAAACAAAGAAAATATCGGCATGCTAGCAGTAGCACCGACTGTTACCCCGCGATTAAAAGAAATTGAAGCACAGTATCCTGGTAAAATTCAAGTGATCTCACCTGCAGAATACGCTAAAATCACCACTAGTTTTATCTTGGAACGTTAATTTTAAAGGTTAAAAAAATACTCTAAAAGAGAAAGAGCATGCAAAAAGGAGTTAAGTATGGATTATATTAAAGGCAATAAGTTAGCTTGGGAAGAGGCTTTTGAACAGCGTCAGGAAAACTGGGGGGAAGATAATTTCAAACGTCTGTTGAAAGAAGAGCTACCTTTCTTTGACAAAAATGTCGCCTATGAACTGAAAAAAATGGATTTTAAAAACAAACGCATTGCGCAGTTTTGTTGCAATAATGGGCGGGAATTGTTGGCATTGTTACAACTTGGCGCTAAAAGTGGTGTGGGTTTTGATATTGCTGAAAATATTTTAGCGCAAGGAAGAACCACGGCTTTAAAGGCCAATATCACTAATTGTGAATTTGTCGCAATCAATATTTTAGATATTCCGAGTGACTATTATAATCAATTTGATTTTATCTTTTTTACAATTGGCGCGATTACTTGGTTTGAAGATTTAGCCGCCCTTTTTGCAAAAGTAGCCGCTTGTTTGAAAAAAGATGGTGTCTTACTCATTCACGATTATCATCCATTTATGAATATGTTGCCTTTACCTGGAGAAGAACAATTTGATCAGGACAAACTAAATCAGGTAAGCTATTCGTATTTTAGAACCACTCCTTGGATTGAAAATGATGGCATGTGCTATATGTCAAACACATATCATTCCAAAACATTCACCAGTTTTTCCCACACGATGGCAGAAATCATTACGAGTTTAGCTATAAATGATTTTTACGTATTAGCGTTAAATGAATATGATTATGATGTTGGTTTAACCGATGTTTATGATAAGCAAGGCCTACCATTATCATTTCTTCTGACAGCTAAAAAGCAATAGCCTGTGGTCAAAAAGTAATCAGTGAAATACGTTTTTATTAGTTCGTGTCACTTGTTGTTTTAAGCTGTAGAATACAGCCACTTACTGGATATGATAGTGTGTGATAACTTTTACGCATCAAACGTAAAGTAAAAAAGGTTATATTTTGTTGAAATCTTAGGTGGTATGAAGCATCGATAATACATGCGCATTTATTTGTTATTCGAAAAAGGAGGAGTCAGATGCTAAACTATGAAGTATTTAAACCAGAAGAACAGCCTACACAAGCTGCAATCGAAGCTTTTATGAGTCCTGAAATTTTCGCACTTTTTGCTGCTTTAGATCATGATTTGCAAGAAACATATCAAATCAAACCTAAATTTTCTTATTCCAACTGTGCCATGAATCAAAATATTTGGCGAGGCTGGAATATTAAATATCAAAAAAGTGGGCGATCATTTTGTACCATTTATCCGCAACAAGACTACTTTTTAGCGTTAGTTCCTGGCACGTCTTTTAAGGTACGTAATAAAGAAAATGTGAAAGAAATAATGTTAGCAGTAGCACTTAGAAAAGAAGCCCTACAAGCTAAAAAGTAATCACTAGCTGATACGGTAGTAAAGAAACTGAGGGAAAGCACCGCGTTGTACTATTTTTATTTTGCTTCAGGTAATCAAGTGGAGTAAACAAATATATACCGTTATTTTTCCTGTTGGATATTAGTAGAAGTTAAAATGGTCTATACGTTATAAAAAAAGAAGCTCTGAAAATTTTTCCTTTAATAAGGAACTTTTTCAGAGCTTTTTATTGCGTAAACTGAGGAAAATCCGGTTGCTTTTCAATTGATTTAAATAACATTGTGTCGTTATCTAAATCAGTGTATGATAGAATTGGTCCAACTTAATATTGCTGAAAATCAATGATGTAAAGTTATTTATAGCAAAAGCTATAAATAGTGAAAGCAAAAGTCGCAATTGCTTAGACTTTGCTTTTATACCATTGATTTAGGCAATACATTCTTGGGGTTGAATTTTTTTGACACAAATTTGTTTTTGGAACTCCGCAACGTTTTTAGGATTAATGATGCCGACTTCGCCGTGTTGGGCATTGGACATGCCACAAGCCATGGAATATTTTAAGACATTTTCGGGTGTAAAGCCGCTAACAATAGCGTGCATAAAGCCACCCACGCTAGCATCACCAGAACCGGTGGTATTGCGCACAGTAATTTTGGGGATTTCAACATCGTATAGTTCATCTTTCATTTTACATAAAGCACCTTGGGAACCACAGGAAATCATGACATAATCGATGCCATCAAATAACGGATTTTGTAATTGTTCAAATGCTTCTTCTTTGGTGTTTAGTGAAGTACCTAAAATTTCTGCTAATTCAGGAATATTCGGTTTAATAAAAGAAGGCTTGTAGTGATTTGAAGTTAAAAGATTATGCAATTGCTTACCAGACACATCCATAAAGACCGGTAATGTTTCGCTGATTTCTGTGCGAATTTTTTTTAGCATATCCAAATAAATAAATTCATTTTGTGAATTGATAGAACCGGATATGCAAATTAATTGGACATCTTCTTTTGCCACATACTCTTTTAATTGATCGATTAAAGTGTGCGCTTCTTGGTCTGAAATCAGTGGGCCTTCTTCGACAATTTCAGTATGAAAATTTTGATCGTGCATGATAGAAATAGCATGGCGGGTTTGGCCGGTTGTTTCTTGCATGGCAACGTTGAAAAGTTGTTCTTTTTGTAAATATTGTGCAACCAGTTGTCCTTGATCGCCGGCTAAAAAACCAGTTAATAAGACTTCGCTACCAGAAAGAGCAGCCGTACGACCGGCATTGATGCCCTTGCCGCCAACGGATTGAACAGGGGTAGCAAAACGGTTAGTTTCTCCCAAAGCAAGATGGGGGATGATATAAGAATAATCTAGTGATGGATTCATTGTAATTGTAATAATCATTCAGGTTCCTCCTTAAGGATCTGTGTGTACTGACTATAATGTTGCACCCATTCATCTGGAATACGATCATCTGTGATTAAATAGTCCATTTGATCCATATGTTGGAAAGTATAGACGTCTGATACGCCTAGTTTGGAACTGTCCGCTACGACACAAGCGACTTTTGCCTTAGCAACGGCCGCGTTTTGAATATCGCCTTCTTCATATTGCGCGGTTGTAATATTATTTTCAAAAATACCATTCGTTGCAATAAACGCAAAATCGATATTTAACGTTTCAAATGAGCGTTTGGCCACTTCACCGATAAATTCTTCAGTGGTACTAATAAATTCACCACCAGTAAGCAAAATACGGTAGTCTGTATTATCTTTTAAATAATTAAAGGAAATTAGACTATTGGTAATAACGAAAAGATTTTTACGGGTAATTTCGGGTAACGCATGAAGAATTGTCGTTCCTGCTCCAACAAAGATGATGGCATTATCGTGAATAAGGTGATTGATTAGTCTGCCAATATATTTTTTTTGTGCGACATTTGTCGTAATTTTTTCATCAGTGGATAGTTCTTTATTTAAGACGTCTAATTTTTGAGCGCCGCCATAAAGTTTATTTAATTTTTTTTGTTTGGATAATTCGGTTACGTCTCGGCGAATGGTCATTTCAGAGACGTCTAGTCGTGATGCGATGTCAGAAATACTTAAATAAGTATGTTGTTGGATAAGTTCTAAGATTTTTTGTTGTCGTTCTTGTTTAAGCATGAACAGGCCTCCAGAATATTTTGTTGGACATTGTTAAAGTTTGTTTCAAATCGATGTTCGACTTCATTGTATAGGAATATGAAATTGTTTTCAAGTAATAGAATAACAGAAAAAATGTTCAACTTTGTTAAAGAAAGCGTTGACAGTGTGATTAAATTCGATTATGATGTGAATGTAGAACAAAGTAGAACATAACAACACAAAGTTTAACATTGTTCTTCACAGGTCGAGGAGGTGTCGGAATGGACTATAAATCGATGTTTAGTCCTAAGTTAATTGATTTGTCAGTAGAGGCTACAACCGAAGCAGACGTGTTTCAAATTGTGGCGGCAAAGCTTTTAGAAGCAGGTATGGTGAATGAGGATTATTTTGATGGGATTACAAAGCGGGAAGCGAATTTCCCAACTGGGTTGGTCACCCAGCATTTAAATATCGCATTGCCTCATGCGGATCCAGAATTTGTCAAAGAAGCGTTTGTATTTATATGTCGTTTGAAGTCGCCTGTAAAATGCCGGCAGATGGGTGACAATAGCGAAATGGAAGTTGAGAATTTATTCTTTTTAGGAATTAAAGATGGAAAAAATCAGGTTGGTTTATTGCAAGTATTTATGAATTTGTTTATGGATGAGGAATTTGTACAGCAGTTTTTGGCGATTGATTGTCCAGAAATGATGTATCAGTTTTTCATTAAAAGTATTGAATCTTAGGAGGAAAAAAACATGAAAAGAAAACTTATCGTAGCTTGCGGCAGTGGGGTCGCTACTAGCCAAACAATTGCCAGTAAAATTGCTAACAAATTTGAAGATGACGGAATTAATTTCCAAGTTGAAGCGGTGGATTACAAATCCATTACCAATGAATTACCACATGCGGGGATTTATGTTTATATTGCGCAACCAGATAGTGAAGTCTTGTCTAAAGCCGATGAATTAGGGGTGAAAGTATTCCCTGGTATTCCATTTTTAACTGGAATGGGCGCTGACGAAATTTACGATCAAATCACTGCATTGGCGAAATAGGAGGAAAAAAGATGGAAATCTTTCAACGTGTTGTTCAAGCAGTTTTAGATTTGGGTTCTGCAATTTTTGTACCATTAATTATTTTATTATTAGGTCTTCTAGCAGGGATGAAGCTGAAAAAAGCGTTTATGTCGGCGATTACTTTAGGGATTGCTTTTACCGGTATGTCGATGGTGATTGGCTTTATGTCAAATGCCGTGAGTCCGGCTTCAGAAGCTATGGCAGAAAACACTGGCATCAATTTACCAGCTTTAGATATGGGCTGGACGGGTGCTGCTAGTATTACATGGTCTTGGTCTTATGCCTTTGTCTTTTTCGCTGTGACAATTGGGGTAAATTTCTTAATGTTAGTTTTAAACTTAACCAAAACATTGAACGTCGATATGTGGAATGTTTGGGGGAAAGCATTAACAGCGTATTTGGTTTACTTTGTATCAGGTAGTTTAGTTGCTGGTTTTATTACAGCGATTGTTCAAGTAATTTTAGAATTAAAATTAGGGGATATGTTCCAACGACATATTCAAGATTTAACGGGCATTCCATTGGTAACGGTTACGCACTTTATGACTTCTTCTGCGATTGTTTTATTACCGTTTAACATGTTGATGGATAAAATTCCTTTCTTTAATCGTAAAGCAGACGCAAATGCTTTAAAAGCCAAATTAGGTGTTTTCTCTGAAAACTCAGTAATGGGCTTTATCATTGGTTTGGCACTTGGTTTTGCGGCATCTTATGGTGTATCAGGTTCACTAAACTTAGCGATTCAAGTTGCAACGGCAATGGCTTTATTCCCAATGATTTCTAAGATGTTTATGCAAGCTTTATCACCACTAGCAGATGCTATGTCAGAATTTATGAAAAATAAATTCAAAGATCGCGAAGTTTATATTGGCTTAGATTGGCCAATTTTAGCGGGACGTTCTGAAATTTGGGTAACAGCAATTTTGTTAGTCCCAGTCTTTATCGGTTATGCGATGTTCTTACCAGGAAACACTGTTTTACCTTTAGCAGGGATTATTAATTACTCGATTGCAGTCGGCGGTTTACTTTTAACTGGTGGTAACTTAGCGCGCATGTTGGTTTTAGGTGTGATTACATTACCAATCTACTTGTATACAGCAACTTGGTTAGCGCCAATTTTAAGTAACTTAGCAACAAAAACAGGGGCAGTAGAAGGCTTTAAAGAAGGTCAATTAATTACTTGGTCTTCATTTGAAGGAGCGGAATTCCGTGTCTTGTTTGCTGAAGCCTTTAATAAAAATATTTATGCCATTGCAGGAATCGTGATTTTCTTAGGGCTATTTGTTCTATTAAATCGCTACATGAAGCAAGCTAAAGTACCAAGTCAACGTTATGAAGAGAAAAAAGCAGAAAATTTAGCCGCTAAAACGGCTTAAATGAGGAGTGAGTCATAGTGATTAATGAAAAATTCAAATGGTACGTTTTGTTAATGGTGGCAATTGGACTCTTTGCAACGAATCTTTTTATGCAAAATTTATTAATAAATCTTGTCGTCATTGTACTTGCGGGCTTTATTTATCACTATGGCAGTCCCATTTTATTTAAAGAATATAATGAACGACAAAAACAAAAGTTACAAGCTTCCCAAGAAATCAGAGAGGCCACACGCGAAGTACTGTCTTCCGGGAAACTATTTAAAAAATAATGGGGGAATAAATGATGTCTGATGGACGTATGCTTTTTGAACGGGAACGACAAGATATGGCGGATATTGTCCGTTTAATCTTTACACGTAAACTAACCAATGTAGCGGGAGGAAACTTTTCTTTCTTAGCTGAAAAAGATGGTAAAAAATATATTATTATGACACCGACAATGATGTCAGAAGCGTATTTAGGTAATTTAACGGCAGCGCAAATTTTGGTAGTTGACTTAGAAACAAGAGAGATTGTTTGTGGGGTAGGTAGTCTAACCCGTGAAATCAATATGCACCAAGCTGTTTATAAGACCAATGAAGAAATTAAGGCAGTGTTACATGCCCATGCACCAAATGCGATGTTTTGGGCTACAAGTGGCTTACCAATGCCGAATTTGACAGAAGCAACGCAAAAAGTAGGACCAGTACCGGTGATGCGTTTTGCACCAAATTGCTCAGAAGAATTAGCTGAAATTACCAGCACATATATTCGAGAAAATGATCTACCTGTACCCCACATGTTATTACTTGATAGCCATGGCGTTTTAATTAATGCTACAGGAGACGATGGCTTGATGGCAATTCACAAAGCATTATCTATCTTGGATACAGTGGAATGGAATGCAGAAATTGCTTATAAACAAACTCTTTTCCAAGCATTAGGGATTATGGATAGTTACCATTCTAAAGGCGAAGATATTGCCAATATTATGGATCTAAAAGCAAAAGAAGCTATTTATAACCGCGCTAAAATTGCAGCCGGTGGCGATTAAGATTAACGCAAATAAAAGAGGGTGTGACAGAAGTTGCTTCTGTCACACTGTTTATTTGAAAATGGGAGGTGTGACAAGACTTTTGTCACAGCTTCTTTTTTTGTGTTTATGTAAAATAGTTATCTAATTTTTATAAGAAATAAGTTTTTTAGGGTAGACTTCATACTTAAAGGCTGCGGGATATGAAAGGGCAAATTCTTATCATTTGCGCTTCATCCTAAAGTGCGCTTCAACCTAAAGCGTTATCCACGTTCGTTGCTTTTTTTAGTCTAGTTTGGTCAGTTTACTCTTTATTGCAATGATGAAACGACCTGAGCAATTTGCAGACAATTTGTCCAGATTTTATCTTCATGCTTGAAAATTATCCGTTTTTTAGCCAGCGGCAATTGACAAGTTGGCTTTGATTGGTTACTTTGTTAGATAGACGTTTATCTATCTATAGGAGAAAAAGTATGAATTATGATGAAATGGCAGTGATTTTAAAAGCGTTAGCTGATCCGAAGCGCCTGAAAATTATTGATTTGCTGACTGGTGGTAGTTTATGTGCTTGTGAGCTGTTAAAACATTTTGACTTTACCCAACCGACACTTTCCCATCACATGAAAATTTTGGAAAAGGCTGGGGTGGTGATGGTAACAAAAAAAGGGATTTGGCATCACTATCAATTGACAGAAGATTTTATCCGTCAGTTTCTGGACAGTCAAATGCAATTATTTGGCATTTCAAAGCTGTCGACAGACAGATAAGATAAAACGAAAAAAGCTGAAACAACGAAAGGAAAGACCAATGACCTACGCACTGGAAATAGAAGATTTAAAAAAAGTATACAGCACCGGCGTGAAAGCTTTGCGCGGAATTGATTTAAAAGTAGAAGAAGGCGATTTTTACGCTCTTTTAGGTCCTAATGGTGCCGGTAAATCCACTACGATTGGAATTATCACTTCCCTAGTGAATAAAACTGCCGGCAAGGTAAAAGTTTTTGACTATGATTTAGATACGGATTTAGATAAAGCCAAGCAACAAATCGGCTTGGTTCCCCAAGAATTCAATTTCAATCCTTTTGAAACAGTTCAACAAATTGTGGTCAATCAAGCAGGCTATTATGGCGTTTCCCGCAAAGAAGCTTTAAAACGCAGTGAAAAATATTTGAAGCAATCCAATCTTTGGGAAAAACGCAATGAACGGGCGCGGATGCTTTCTGGTGGGATGAAAAGACGGCTAATGATCGCCAGAGCCCTCATGCATGAACCAAAACTTTTGATTTTGGATGAACCAACAGCCGGTGTGGATATTGAACTAAGAAGAGAGATGTGGGGCTTTTTAAAGGCCTTAAATGAAAGTGGTACTACGATCATTTTGACGACCCACTATTTAGAGGAAGCGGAGATGTTGTGTCGCAATATTGGTATTATTCAATCAGGCGAATTAATTGAAAATACGAGTATGAAGAGTCTTTTAGCCAAATTGCAATTTGAAACGTTTATTTTGGACTTAGCGCCATATAAAACACCACTTAAACTCACAGGCTACAACTATGAGTTGGAAGATGAAGTAACGCTTGCAGTGGAAGTTGAACGCAATCAAGGGGTTAATGAAATTTTTAATCAGTTGAGTGAACAAAAAATTAAAGTAGTCTCCATGCGTAATAAATCCAACCGACTGGAAGAATTGTTCTTAAAAATCACCGAAGAAAAAGTTCGTTTGGAGGAAAATCATGTTTAGTCTTTATTTAACTGCATTAAAAAGTCTAGCCGCCAAAGAAACCCATCGCTATTTGCGGATTTGGGTGCAGACATTGGTGCCACCTGTTATCACCACCTCGCTTTATTTCATTATTTTTGGGAAAATGATTGGTGGTCGCATCGGGGATATGGGGGGCTTTTCTTATATTGAATTTATTGTACCTGGTCTTATTATGATGTCAGCCATTACGAGTTCTTATGCCAATGTTTCCTCATCTTTTTTCTCTCAAAAATTTCAAAAAAATATTGAGGAATTATTAGTAGCTCCAGTACCGGCCCATATTATTATTTGGGGCTTTGTAATTGGCGGGGTTGGCCGCAGTACATTAGTTGGCGCATTAGTTACGATTATTTCGTTATTTTTTGTTCCGTTAAATGTTCATTCCTGGTTACTTGTAATTGTGACGTTATTGATGACCGCTATTTTATTTTCATTAGCTGGGCTGATTAATGGCGTTTTTGCGCAATCCTATGATGATGTTTCGATTGTACCAACGTTTGTTTTGCAACCTTTGACTTATTTAGGTGGCGTTTTTTATGCGATTTCGATGTTACCGCCATTTTGGCAAGCTGTCTCTAAAGTAAATCCGATTGTCTACATGATTTCAGGTTTCCGCTACGGCTTTTTAGGGACAACCGATATCCCAGTCGCAGTTTCCATGACAGTGCTTGTTTTATTTATCGTAGTCTTATATTCAGTTTGTTATTATTTGATTAGTCGTGGCAAAGGATTGCGGAGTTAATCACAAAAAGTAAAATTGAATGTATATTTTTAATGAAAGCTAAAGTCTAAAAATAGCGGTACTCATTTTGTGAGTCCGCTATTTTTGAATTTAATGATATAAAATTTGATAGAGATTATTTGTCTTTTTTTAATAGTTGAAAAATCTTTATCAATGCAATATTATCCAAAACCATTTTTTTATCAATATAATTTTGTATAGATATTTTTTAATGGCTGACTTTGGATGTGAGGTTGTTTGATAGCCTATTAGGTGATATGGAGTTGAACGATTACCTCAAGTTACAAAAGCACAAGAGTCGTTTTTCGTGATGCTATTTGTTAGTATTTGATAAAGTATTTTAAGCTCTTTCATTTGTAATCCTCTTTTTAATATAACGAATAGTTATAGCATGTGTATGAATTAATATTATCATAAATGTATATTGTTACAAAAAAATTGGATGTATTTTGTATCTGAATGAAAAGCAGCATAGCTTCCAATTGCTTTTGAGCATTCGTTTTGAAATAAATTAAATATTAAAAATATTACAAAAAAAGATTGACAAATGTCATAATTCTGCGTAAGCTAACACACAACTAAAGATTTCATGCGTTGAAGAGAAGAGTAGCTAAAAAGAGCGATTAAAGAGAGTCCGGTCGGTGTGAAAGGATATTGCACAATTTAGTGAAGATGAGCTCTGAGCATTTCAAATGGTTCACGCCGTTTGGACGGAAAAGCAGTCGTTATTCTGCCGGGTATCAACAGGTACCGTTGAGATATTATTCGTAAGGATAGTATGAATTAGGGTGGTAACGCGAAAAGTCTTCGTCCCTTTGTTTGTCATAGTCTGGCAAGCAAAGGGATGAGGACTTTTTTATTTTCTGCGAAAGTTCAGCAAGTTTCAACAGATTGGTTGGTCGTTAGTTATTACAAAAATCAGGATAGAGGAGTGGCAAAAATGAAAAGGAAAAAGGGTATTTTAGTGGCAGTAGGTATTTTAGCGCTAGCACTCACTGGATGTACGACCGGTGGGACAGCAAAAGAAAGTGGGGATGTTACAGGAAAAAACGCGATAAAACAAGAAATTAGTGTGAGTTTACCCGCACCGTTAAGTACACTAGACACCACGCAGACGACCGATAAAATCACATTTACTGTCGTGCAGCATTTGTTTGAAGGATTGTATCGCTTTGATGATGATAGCCAGCCGATTCCAGGCCTGGCTCAAAAAGTTGCTATTAGTTCTGATGGTAAGACCTATACATTTACCTTAAGAGACGATGCAAAATGGAGTAATGGCGATAAAGTAGTGGCTGCTGATTTTTTATTTGCCTGGAAACGTTTGGTAAATCCTGAAACAATGGGCCCAAATGCTTATCTACTTGATAACGTGGTTAACAGCCAGGCGATTCGTGAAGGTAAAAAATCTGTCGATGAAATTGGTCTAGCAGCGCTAGATGAAAAGACATTTGAAGTACGTTTAAAACAAGCGCAACCGTCATTTTTATCTGTAGTCTCAATTGGTTGGTTGGCACCGCAAAATGAAAAATTTGTCACCGCTAAAAAAGATGCTTATGCCCGTACCAGTGAAGATCTTTTATATACAGGGCCTTTTGTATTAAAAGACTGGAAGCAAACTGGCGATGAATGGACCTTAGTGAAAAATGATAACTATTATGGAAAAGATGAGGTTAAATTAAAGACTGTTCACGGCTCCACCATTAAAGAAGAAAACACAGGTATTCAAATAGTAGATAGCGGTGAGTTGGATTTACAGCGGATAAGTGGTCAATATGTTGAACAATTTAAAAACGATCCACGCTTAGTTACAAAACCCGATGTCGCCAATCAATTTTTGGATTTTAACCAAAAAGCGAATCCAGCCCTAGCAGACGTTCATGTTAGAAAAGCGATTGCTTTAGCAATTAATAAAACACAACTAGCTAAAAATGTGTTAAACGATGGGGCTACTCCTTTAAACGGTCTCATTCCAAGTGGGCTATACACAAATCCTGATACCAAGGAAGACTTTCGTAAATATAGCGGAGATTATAATCTTTATGATGTAAAAGTAGCCAAAAGTGAGTGGGAAAAAGCCAAAGCAGTTGTGGGCAACGGCTTGAAACTAAAATTATTGGTGACAGATGACGATAATGGTGAAAAAGTAGGAGAGTATTTGCAAAGCCAACTGGAAGAAACATTACCTGGCTTAAAAATTGTGATCAATAAACAGCCTAAAGTGAATTTAAATCAGTCTCGTACAGACGGCAATTACGAATTATCAGTTTCAGGTTGGATTGCGGGTTCTAGTGAATTAGATTCTTATTTCAACTTGTATAAAACTGGTTCTTCATACAACTATGGTGGTTACCAAAATAAAACTTATACAGCACTTGTCGAAAAAGCGCGTACGACAGATGCGAATCATCCAGATGCTTTTTTTAACGATTATCAAGCAGCTGAAAAAATCTTGCTAGCTGAAGATGCAGCTCAAGTTCCGCTATATCAAAGTGCATCAAACTATTTAATTAATGAAAAAGTAGACGGAATTGTCTTTCACGCTTACGGAGATTATTTCAATTTACGTACAGCAAAAGTGAAATAAAGGAGAATAAAAATGAGTCAATTACTGGAAGATTTTTTAAGTTATGTCAAAATCAATACCCGTTCAGATGAAACAGCAACGAAAATTCCCACTACGCCAGGTCAAGTAGAGCTGGCGTTACAGTTAAAAAAACAGTTGGAAGAATTGGGGCTAGATCAGGTTAATTATTTTGTTAAGAACAGTTTTGTTATTGGAGTATTAAAAGGAAATCCAGCAAAAACTTCGATTGGCTTTATTGCGCACGTTGATACAGCAGATTTCAATGCAGAAAATATTCAGCCTAAAGTTTGGTCAAATTATACTGGTCAAGAGATCGTTTTAAATGAAGAGAAAAAGATAGTGTTATCTCCCAGTCAGTTTCCAAACTTAAAAGAGTATGTCGGCCAAACTTTAATTACAACAGATGGGACAACGCTTTTAGGTGCCGATGATAAGGCGGGTATTGCAGAAATTATGGCAGCGTTACGGCTAATAAAAGAAATACCTGAAGCCAAGCGAGGAGATGTTTGGGTAGCTTTTGGATCAGATGAAGAAATTGGGCGGGGAGCTGACTATTTTGAAGTAGCCGATTTTCCGGTAGCTTTCGCCTATACTGTCGATAGTGGTCGAGTAGGACATTTTGAATATGAAACATTTAATGCCGCAAAAATGGAAATTAAAATTGAAGGAACGAGCGTCCATCCTGGAACCGCGTATGGACAATTAGTAAACGCGATTAAAATTGGTGAAGAAATTGACAGTCAATTGCCCCAAAAAGAAGTTCCAGAACAGACAAAAGACAGTGAAGGCTTTTATTTGTTAAATAAATTTAGTGGGGATATTTCAAAGGCTGAGTTGGATTATATCATTCGCGATTTTGATCAAGAAAAATTCAGCGCAAGAAAAGAAATGCTAAAAACCATTATCGCTCGCTTAAATGAAACATTTGATTATCCGCGCATTACGTATCGTTTATTTGATCAATACTACAATATGAAAGAGATTATTAAAAAAGAGCCACGAGCGGTAGATTACGCTATTTTGGCCATGAAAAGGTTAGGGATTAAGCCGGTTATTAGTCCGTTTCGCGGTGGTACAGATGGTTCTAAAATTTCCTATAAAGGAATAGCCACTCCGAATCTGTTTACAGGTGGTGAGAATTTTCATGGGCCATATGAATTTATTACGCTGGAGGCTATGGAAAAAGGGACACAAACTATTGTTGAAATTGTAAAAATCACCGCTGAAAACGAATAAATATATTGGTTTTATGAAATAATATTAGTTTTTTATTTGTTAAAAAAATTCCCAAACTATATTTTTATCAATTTTGATTGTAATTGTTACCTCTTTTTTTTACAAAAAAATGCTATTTTAAACGTCTTTTTTTGAATGAAAAGAAGTCTTTCTTTTCGCGGTATTCCTTTTATTTTTAAATTTTAGAATTATCAGAAAATTTATATATATTTGTTTTTTTACGAATAAAGTCTTGCTTTTTTAATAATTATTGATTAAAATTTTCGTTAACTTCAGAAAATGCTAAATGTTCTGAAAATTCAATCGATGGCAAGGAGAAAAAGGAATGAAAATGAAAAAGACATCATTATTGGGTATTGTGGCTGTCTGCGGGATTGTACTTTCAGCATGTGGCAGCGGAGGCGGTACAACAGATGGTAGTAACGCCGCAAGTTCTTCTGGTAAAGAAGCAGACAAACAGGAATTTCGCGTTTCGGTTTTACAAGAAATGCCAAGTGCGGATTTATCACTTGCGACAGATACGATTAGTTTTACAGCTTTAAATAATGTGTACGAAGGAATTTATCGTTTAGATAAAGACAGTAAGCCAGTTCCAGCTGGTGCGGCAGAAATGGCAACAGTTAGTGAAGACGGCTTAAAGTATACGATTAAATTAAGAGAAGATGCAAAGTGGTCTGATGGTGAACCGGTGAAAGCGTCTGATTATGTCTTTGGCTGGCAGCGAACAGTCGATTCCAAAACAGCTTCAGAGTATGCGTATCTTTTTGAACCCGTTACGAATGCAGCAGATATTACAGCCGGTAAAAAAGACAAGTCTGAGTTGGGGATTAAAGCAGTAAATGATTATGAATTAGAAATTACTTTAACCCGTCCTACACCTTATATGGATTACTTATTCGCGTTTCCATCATTCTTCCCACAACCACAAAAAGTTGTAGAAAAAAATGGCGACAAATACGCGACAAAATCAGACCAATCTGTTTACAATGGGCCTTTTGTGTTAGCAGGATTTGACGGACCGGGGACTGATACGGAGTGGGAATATCAAAAAAATGATACGTATTGGGATAAAGATACGGTGAAATTAGACTCTGTAAAAGTTAGCGTGGTAAAAGAATCCTCAACAGGATTGAATTTATTTAACGACGGCCAAACAGACGACGTCATTTTATCTGGTGAATTGGCACAACAAAACGCCAATCAAGATGCGTTCCAATCGGTAAAAGAGGCGCGTACTTCTTATATTGAATTAAATCAACGCAAAGAAGACTCACCATTTATGAATGAAGATTTACGTTTGGCAATTTCTTATGCGATTGATCGTAACGCCATTGTGAATTCTGTTTTAGGAGACGGATCAGTAGCTTCAACAGGTTTAATTCCATCAGATATGTCTAAAAATCCTGAAACAAACGAAGATTTCACTAAAGAAGCTGGCGATTTGGTAAGTTTTGATAAGAAAAAAGCCAAAGATCACTGGGAAAAAGCGAAAAAAGCATTGGGCAAAGACAGCTTTGAGTTTGATATTGTCGCTTCTGATGATGACGGGACGAAAAAAGTTTTGGAATATTTGCAAAGTACTTTGGAAGAAACATTACCTGGTATCAAAATCAAACCAACACCAGTACCATTTTCTGTGCGACTAGATCGTTCAAATAACGGCGAGTTTGACATGGTATTAGGCGGCTGGGGCGCAGATTACTCTGACCCATCTAGTTTTACTGATTTGTTTGTTACAGGGAACTCTTATAACCGTGGTCAATGGTCCAATGAAGATTATGACAAAGTTGTCAAAGAATCAAACACGACCAATGCAGGCGATCCGATGAAACGTTGGGAAAACTTGCAAGAAGCAGATAAAATCATCAGTTCAACTGCAGGCGTTATCGGCGTTTACCAAAAAGCAGAAGGTCACATGATTAATCCAAAAGTAAAAGGTATCGTACACCACGCTGCCGGCGCTTCATGGGATTACAAATGGACTTATGTAACCGAATAATTTTTATCGTAAAAGAGGCGTGAAAAAAGTTCAGTTACAAGAAATAAACCGGATAATCGGAAAATAGTCGTCATATTTTTACCATTATCTGGTTTATTTTTTTCCGCTACTTTCTTCTTTTATTTGCAAATAAAAGGCCGTGACGTAGATTGTCACAGCCTTTTGCAAATAATTTTTTTAGCTAACGCGCTTTGTCTTTTTAATTAATAATTATTAAATATTACTAATTGCAAAAAAGATGAGGGCTAAAAGCAAAAGAACACCGGCAATTTTTAACCAGAAAGGATAAACACCAGCCCCAACTTGAGAGAAGGGGGTGTAGTTAGCTTTTTTCTTTTGTTTTCTTCCTAAGCTTTCGTGCATGGATCTTTGAAACGTATCGAAGAAGCCAGAGGAAAAAATCCATAACAAGCTACCCACAATCAAAAAAGGCAATCCTAACATGAAGAGTGTATCCGATAGTGTGATGAAGCTTAAATTATTTTGGCTAATGCCAAAAATAATGGCACCAGCAAAGATAACAAGTGAAATGAGATAAGGACGATATTTTTTCATAGCAAACTCCTTGTGTATTCTGTACATTTTGGCTGTACTGCTTTAACGAAATCGTTAAAAGTGTCTGATTTTTACTCTTTAGGTCAAAAAAGCGAGAACACTTCGTAATAGTGGGCTTAAAAAGCTTTTCTTATACTGTAGCGAATTCATTTCGCAAAGTCAAAAAGGATTTTATTGGCTGGTTAAAAAGCGACAGAGTTTGACGCAACTAAATCCATGAAAGACAACTTCTTTCAAAAAAGAACGTGTTTTTTTCATGATTATTCCATTTTATAGGAGGAGAAGTAATTTGAATGACTTTCTCAAATATTTTTTAAAACGGCTTTTCTTCATGTTGGTAACGTTGTGGCTGATTGCTACGATTACTTTCTTTTTATCAAAGATGTTACCAGGAACACCTTATACCAATGCTGAACGCTTAAGTCCAGAACAAATTGCTTTATTAAATAAACAAATGGGCTTGGATAAACCAGTTATTGTGCAATATGGGACGTATCTGAAAAACTTAGTACAAGGAGACTTTGGTATTTCCTTCCAATTTAAAAATCAACCAGTTGCTACACTTTTAGCAGGACGTGTGGGTCCTTCATTACAACTGGGATTGCAAGCTATTTTTCTAGGAACATTTATCGGTATTATTTTAGGAACCATTTCAGCTATGAAACAAAACACGTGGGTTGATACATTGGCAACGTTAATTGCTATTTTGGGCCGTTCCATTCCCAACTTTGTTTTTGCCGTTTTATTGCAGTACGTTTTTGCCATTAAGTTGCACATTTTACCGATTGCCAAATGGGAAAGTTTTGCTTATACCATTTTACCGACAATCGCACTGGCTATGTCGCCGCTAGCGGATTCGGCACGCTTTATCCGGACGGAAATGGTAGAAGTGATGCATAGTGATTATGTGGAATTAGCCAGAGCCAAAGGGTTAAGTCGTTGGGAGATTGCCTTTAAACACGGGCTACGTAACAGTTTAATTCCTTTAATGACTTTACTTGGACCTTTAGCTGTTGCACTTATGACGGGCTCTTTAGTAGTTGAAAATATTTTTGCTATTCCAGGAATTGGTGAGCAATTTGTTAAGTCGATTACAACCAATGACTATCCGACAATTATGGCAGTGACGGTGTTGTATTCGGCAATGTTGATCATTGTCATCTTAGTAGTTGATTTATTATATGGAATTGTGGATCCACGGATTCGGGTTTCAGGAGGGAGCAAAGGCTAATGAAGGCTAAACCTAAATATGAAGCTATTACTGATATTCCCGCTTCAGAATTTGAGTTATATCACGGCAGTACAATTAAAGAGCGGGAAATGATTGCCGCGCCGTCTTTGACTTTCTTACAAGATTCATGGCGCCGTTTGCGCAAAAATAAAGCAGCGGTGGTCTGTATGGTTATTTTATTGGTAATCATTTTGATTTCCGTAGTTTCGATTTTCTTTTCACCTCACAATCCCACTAAACAAAATGTTGCGTATATGAATTTACCACCGCGAATTCCCGGTATTAACATCAATGGTTTAAACGGTAAAGCAATGGTTGGTGGTCAATTAGTAGATAAATACGCTGCGGCCAATGTACCAGAGAATTTAAATTACTATTTTGGTACTGACGGTTTGGGGCGTGACGTGTTAAGTCGACTTTTAATGGGGACGCGGGTTTCGTTATTAATCGCTTTTATCGCGGCCATGTTTGATATTCTTTTTGGTGTTACTTATGGACTAATTTCAGGTCTAAAAGGTGGCACTGTTGATACGTTGATGCAACGTTTCTTAGAAATTTTATCCGGTATTCCCAATTTAGTCGTAATGATTTTAATGTTGGTTGTTTTTGAACCGGGGATTCCTTCGATTATTGCGGCAATGGCGATTACCAACTGGATTCCCATGGCCCGTATCGTGAGAGCTCAGACGTTAAAATTAAAAGACCAAGAATTTGTCTTAGCGGCGCAAACGTTAGGAGAAAGTAATTTAAAGATTGCCTTTAAACATATTTTACCCAACATCTCCAGTGTGATTATCGTCCAAATGATGTTTAGTATTCCGACGGCGATTTTCTTTGAAGCCTTCTTAAGCTTCATTGGTTTAGGGCTAACACCGCCAAACGCCTCACTAGGAACAATGTTAAGTGATGGGTATAAAACATTCCAATATCTGCCTTATCTATTGTGGGTACCAGCAGTGACGTTGTCAGTCATTATGATTGCCTTCAACTTATTAGCTGACGGTCTTCGTGATGCCTTCGATCCGAAAATGAAAGAGTGATAATATGCCAGAAAAAGTATTAGAAGTTAAAGACTTAGAAATTTCCTTTGATACTTATGCGGGCACGGTCCAAGCGATTCGCAATGTCAGTTTCGACCTTTATAAAGGCGAAACACTGGCGATTGTAGGGGAATCTGGTTCCGGTAAATCGGTAACGACGCGTAGTATTATGGGGTTGTTGGCTAGTAATGCCAATATTGATAAGGGAGAAATTATCTTTAAAAATGCCAATATCGTAGAAAAGACGGAAAAAGAAATGCAGAAGATTCGCGGCAAAGAAATTGCGATGATTTTCCAAGATCCGATGACCTCACTAGATCCAACGATGCCAATTGGCAAACAAGTTGCAGAATCTTTAATCATTCACAACAAAGTTTCAAAAAAAGAAGCTTTGGCTGCGGCTTTGGAGCTTTTAAATCTAGTCGGTATTCCCGATGCCAAAAAACGCTTGAAAAACTATCCGCATCAATTTTCCGGCGGTCAAAGACAACGGATTGTAATTGCGATTGCTTTAATTTGTTATCCAGAAGTTTTAATCGCAGATGAACCAACTACCGCACTAGACGTGACGATTCAAGCGCAAATTTTGGAACTAATGAAAGACATTCAGAAAAAAATTAATACTTCGATTATTTTTATCACCCATGATTTAGGTGTGGTTGCGAATGTCGCCGATCGCGTGGCGGTTATGTATGGGGGACGGATTGTGGAAGTGGGTACAGCAGAAGAAATTTTTTATAATCCGCAACATCCTTATACTTGGGGCTTACTCGGTTCGATGCCAACATTGGAAGGGACAGAAGAACGTTTATACGCCATTCCAGGTTCTCCTCCAGATTTATTAAAACCACCAACCGGCGATGCGTTTTATCCCCGCAATGAGTTTGCTTTAAAAATTGATACCGAACAGGCACCGCCTTATTTTGAAGTATCTAAAACCCATAAAGCAGCGACTTGGTTATTAGCACCACAAGCGCCAAAAGTTACACCACCAGCAGAAATTGCGCGCCGTTGGAAAATTTTTGAAGAAAAAAAGCTTAAGGGGGTCACCTTGTGAAAAAAGTGTTATTAAAAGTAAATCATTTACAACAATACTTTAACGTCGGACGCAAAGATGAAGTTAAAGCAGTAGATGATATTAGCTTTTCCATTTATGAAGGGGAAACCTTTGGCTTAGTGGGAGAATCAGGTAGTGGTAAATCAACTACTGGTCGGACGATTATTGGTTTAAATACACCGACTGGCGGCGAAATTGATTTTGATGGCCAAGATGTGATGAAAATTAAAGGGAAAAAAGCGTTAAAAGAATTTCGACGAGATGTCCAGATGATTTTTCAAGATCCTTATGCGTCTTTAAATCCTCGGATGAAAGTGCGGGATATTATTGCAGAAGGCATTGATATTAATGGCTTAGCCAAAGATGAAAAGGAACGGAATCAACGGGTGGATGAATTACTTGAAACAGTTGGCTTAAATCCGAGTCATGGCACGCGTTATCCCCATGAATTTTCCGGCGGTCAAAGACAGCGAATCGGTATCGCCCGTGCGCTAGCTGTCAAACCGAAATTCATTATTTGTGATGAACCCATTTCAGCTTTGGATGTTTCCATTCAAGCCCAAGTAGTAAACTTATTGCAAGATCTACAAGCACAACAAAATTTGACATATTTATTTATCGCCCATGATTTATCGATGGTAAAACATATCAGTGATCGCATTGGGGTGATGCATTTAGGTAAATTACTTGAAGTCGGAACCAGCGACGCCATTTATAATCACGGTGTCCACCCCTATACCGAAAGCCTGTTGTCGGCGATTCCATTACCAGATCCAGATCATGAGCGTAATCGCAAACGTATCAAATACCAAGTACCACCAGATGACGGCAAACAACGGGGAATGCACGAAATAGCAACGGGACATTACGTTTATTGTACCGCCGATGAAATTGCCTTTTATCAAAATAAATTACAGCAAAAATTGGCGCAAACACAAACTGCCTCGTAATAAAAAAATACTTAAATGCGAAAACCATGACCCAAAAATGAGAAAGTGTAAAAAGGTTGGAAAAGAGGCAAAGGGAGGCCACTTCCAAACCGCCACAACTGCAGCTGTAACAGCAAGGGGAGGCAGGTACAAATTAAAATATTAAAAGCGTACAAATTTCGTATTTATCCAGATGAAGCACAACAAGAATTTTTCATTAAAACTTTTGGCTGTGTCCGATTTACTTACAACACGTTGTTAAAATTACGGCAGCAAAATCCAAGTGATGAAAGTACTTTACCAGAAAAAATGACTGGTGTTTGGGAGAAAAAAACGACGGCTACGCCCGCTAAGTTAAAAAGAGACTATCCTTTTTTAAAAGAGACAGACAGCTTAGCCCTAGCCAATGCCCAACGAAATTTAACGAAGGCTTTTCAAAACTATTATCGTGGTCGTGCCAGTTATCCGAAGTTTAAGAGTAAAAAAAACGCTTGGCAATCGTATACAACAAATAACCAAGGCCACACCATTTATCTCACCAATGAAGGATTAAAACTACCAAAGTTAAAGAGTAAAGTTCCTATTCATCAACACCGTCAGGTTTGCGGTAAAATTCGTTCTGCGACGATTTCTGCCAAAAATCGGCAAGAGTTTTATGTTTCATTATTATGTGAAGAAGAAATAACAGCATTACCCAAAACGGGTTTTGATATTACCATCACTTATGACCCCGTTAGGCTACTTGGCACGAGTAAGGTTCTTTCTGATCGGCCTAATTTTTGTCAACAACGGCTGTTAGTCCAATTAAAAAAGGCGCAACGAAAGCTTTATTGTCGGGGAAAAAGTGCGCAACGGCGCAATGTTAAGTTAGAGCAGGCTAAAAATTATCAAAAACAAAAACTACGCCTCCAAAAGCTCTATATCCATCAAATCAAGCAAAAAGAAGATTTTATGGAACAACTTTCGATTGCGCTTTTACGTCAATTTGATTTGGTGACGGTAACGATGCCAAAAGCTTTTGAGTCGCTAAGCACAAATCACCCAGCCACTATTCACCAAGATTGTTCTGCTAATTATAAAAATACAGCAGTCAATTTTACAGTAAGGGATTGGAATCGTTTTGTACTAAAGCTCAAATATAAAGCCAATTGGTATGGAAAAAAATTGATTTTTACTGATCAGGAAAAAGTAATCTGATTAAAAAAATTTCTGCTGCACTTAAAAAGTATTTTTAAAACTGGAAGGAGCTCCAGGGATCGCCTTGGGTATATAAAAAGTGCCACTGCACTTTTGTTTCTAGGAATCCGCTCACTAATTATGATAAACCATGAACAGCTTCTTTTATTAGAAGTTGGGCCATAGATAAGCTTATGAAAATTACTTGTCTATGGTTTTTATTTTTTGCTTAAAGAAATTATCTGCTTTTTATAAGCGTTAAATGCGCGCTCAACGGCAATAAGCTAAAATCCTGAGAAATTTGAAGAACAATTTAGTGAAATTCTATCTTATTGCTGGCGAAATGAACGAGTTTGGATATTCTTTTTTTTGCCGAAAAATTAAAAAATTTTACATAAAAAAGAGCGAAATGAGGCATTTTATTTTTAAAATATGATCGAAGGCGGTATCCTATTAGTACACCAGATTGAATACAAACAAAATTGTGGTGTAATTTTTTTAAGAAAGAAGGATGTAAAAATGGGATTAATTTGGTCATTAATCGTAGGCGGTGTCATTGGGGCAATCGCAGGTGCTATTACAAATAAAGGCGGTTCAATGGGAATTATCGCAAATGTTATTGCAGGGTTAGTTGGTTCAGCGATTGGACAATCATTATTAGGAAATTGGGGACCTTCATTAGCTGGGATGGCAATTATTCCGTCAATTATTGGCGCAGTAATTTTAGTAGCGATTGTTTCATTCTTTTTTGGTAAAAAAGCTTAAAGGAAAAATTTACAAAAGAAGCGCATCATTTTTTAGCTGGTATTTGAACGGCTTAACTTAGCCAATACTGAATTTTTTAACCGTCTTTTGGTAACAAATATTTTTAATGAAGTATTATCCTAACACAAGTTTACTATTAAAGAGTGGACGACAGGTCTTATTAAATTTCATTTTTTCTTTCTTCAGAAAGAAAAGTCAGCGTTAAAGCTATTATAATTGTCTTTAATAGATGAAGTTGTCAGGATAAAAAGAAGTCAGCATTTTCTTGCTGACTTCTTTTTTTGTAAGTAATAGGAAATAATTTGAACAAAGGTAAGTTACGCGTTTAACCAAGTGCTACTACAAACGTTTCATAAGGACGTAAGGTTAACCCGTTCAATTTGTGATACTCGTGGGCGTAGTTTGCAATAATTGTTTTTTTAGCGTGATAAGGCAGTGAGATTGTCTGCTTTTGGTCAGAAAAATTCGCACAAATAAGCCAAGTTTCACCCTTATAACTGCGAGTATAGGCAAAAATAGTTTCAGCAGTAGCCAGTAATTGATAATCTCCCCAAACAATAAGCGGGTACTTTTTGCGTAACTGAATCAATTTTTGATAAGTATAAAAAATCGAGTTGTCATCAGCTAAACGATTGTCTGCATTTACTGCTTGAAAATTAGGGTTAATGGGATACCAAGGTGTTACGTTTTCATTAGTGAAACCGGCATTTTTATTGCTGTTCCACTGCATGGGAGTGCGGGCGTTATCGCGTCCTTTGGTATTGATCGCTTGTAGAATAGTCGCTACTGGCGTTCCTTTTGCTTTTTCTGCTTCATAATAATGGATGCTTTCAATATCATCGAGCTGGCTAACTTGGGTGATTTTTTGATTTGTCATCCCCAACTCTTCCCCTTGATAAATAAATGGGGTTCCTTTCATCATGTGCAATAAAATGGCTAACATTTTACTACTTTCAGTCGGATAGCTATCCGCATTTCCCCAGCGGGATAAAATACGTGGCTGGTCGTGATTGCTCCAAAATAGACTGTTCCAAGCTTCTTTTGGCAATTCTGTTTGCCAGCGGGATAAAACAGTTTTCAATTCTGGCACAGCTAAAGGTTTCAAATTCCATTTTGAAGTTTTTGGTACTTCATCCAAAGCCATGTGTTGAAATTGAAAAATCATCGCTAATTCTTTGCGCTTAGGATCGGTATATAAAGGTGCAGTTAAGGGCGTTACACCACCAGTTTCTCCAATTGTGACCACATCGCGGCCTGCTAAAACTTCTTGATACATCTCTTTTAAATAGGGATGTAAATTAGGCCCATCACCAATAATTTTTTGATCAGGTATTTTACCGATTAGCTCAATCACATCTAAGCGAAAACCACCTACCCCTTTTTCCAGCCAAAAATTCATAATCTGCCAAACTTCTTTTCTTACTGCTGGATTTTCCCAATTTAAATCCGGTTGTTCTTTGGCAAATAAGTGAAAATAATATTCTTTTGTTTCAGGAACATGTTCCCACGCGGAGCCACCAAAAAATGAATTTAAGTCATTGGGTAATCCATTTTTATCGGAACGAAAAATGTAATAATCTTTGTAATGCATATCTCCTGCCAAGGCTTTTTTAAACCATGGATGTTCGTTAGAGGTATGGTTGACAACTAAATCGATGATAATTTTGATACCAACTTCTTTGGCTGCGGCAATCAAATTTTCCATTTCTGTCATCGTGCCAAATTCAGGCATAATTGCACAATAATCGCTCACGTCATAACCGTTATCGACATTCGGAGATGCAAAGACAGGAGATAGCCAAATCGCGTCGATACCTAATTTAGCTAAATAAGGCAGACGTGCGCTAATACCGTTAAGATCACCAATACCGTCGTTGTTGCTGTCTTGAAAACTGCGCGGATAAATTTGATAAAAAACACTTTGTTGCCACCACTTTGGTTTCATAATAATACTCCTTTCGCGATTAACTCGTAATAGGTGAAACGTTTTTCTTAAATAGTGAAATATTGGCACCAGAATTTTAACATGAAAGTATTTTCAAAGCATCATTTGATTAAAAAAATGTCATTTAATTTTAGATGAATCCTTATAAACAGCCAATTTATTTAACGAAATAAAGTTTTTTTATAGAAAAAGATAGAAAACGGTTGCAAATTGATTGACGGCATTATATACTCTGTTCGTAGAAACGTTTCACCAAAATGAAATACGGAGGAAGAAAGATGAAGATTTCGAAAAAGCTTTGTTTATTAGGTGTAACTGCAGCGATGACATTGGGTGTTTTGGCTGGTTGCGGGTCAGGTTCTGGCGGAAATTCTGCTAAAGATGAAAAAGTGTTAAATATTTGGGGGATGGGAGAAGAGGTAAAACAATTATCTAAAATGACAGATAAGTTTACCGATGAAACTGGTATTGAAGTTAAAATTCAATCAATTCCATGGTCAAATGCTCATGACAAATTATTAACAGCTGTTGCTTCAAAAAGTGGTCCTGATGTCTTGCAAATGGGGACAACTTGGATGCCTGAATTCCAAAAGGCCGGCGCTTTAGCAGATATGAGTAAATACATCGAAGAATACGACAATTTAAAATCAGAAAACTTCTATCATGGTTCGGTTGAAACAACAAAATTTGATGATAAATCCTATGGTATTCCGTGGGCAGCAGAAACGCGCGTATTGTTCTATCGTACAGATGTTTTAGAAAAAGTGGGCTACAAAGAAGCACCAAAAACTTGGGAAGAATTAGAAGATGCAGCGAAAAAATTAGCCGCTCGTGGTGATAACAAATACGGAATTAACATCGACAGTAAAGAACAAACATTAGGATTTATGTTTGCTCGTCAAAATGGTTCACCATTATTAGAAGACGGCAAGCCTGTATTTAACCAAAAACCTTTTGTTGACGCTGTTTCTTACCTTAACAACTTTATCCAAAAAGGCTATGCGCCAAAAGAAGATTTAGGTTTAGATGTATCTCAAACATTCTCTGGCGACGATGCAATGGTACCAATGTTTATCAGTGGTCCTTGGATGGCAAAAACAGTGAAAGATACAGTGGCAGATGTTGATGGCAAATGGGCAATTGCTACTTTGCCGAAAAAAGAAAATAACATTTCTTCAATGGGTGGTTCAAACTTAACTATTTTTGAATATTCGAAGAAAAAAGATGACGCAGCGAAATTTATCGAATTTATGGCACGACCTGAAAATCAATTAGAGTGGATGAAATTAACGGATGCCTTGCCAACTGCACTAAAAGCTTGGGAAGATGATTCATTGAAATCTGATCCAGTTTATAGCGTCTTTAACGAACAATTACAAAATTCTGAACCAATGCCATTGATTCCTGAATTTGAAGAGATTGCGCAAAATTATTTGAAACACTTTGAACAAATTTATCTTGGTGGCGCTGATGTACAAAAAGAAATGGATGCCTTTAACCAAGAAGCAGAAACTACTTTAAGTAAATAAATGTGGTAGTTGGTTTGGCGATAAAAAACGTTAACCAAACCACAAATTTTAGGAGTGGTCCAAAAGTCCAGCTTGGGCTTTAGCCACTCCTTGCTTTTGGCAATCTCGTCATTAAAACATTATTTAAAAAGGGGGCGCTTTCCTTGCGAAAAGCCAAAACTAGCAAAGCACCATATATTTTTATCGCTCCGGCGTTGATTTTACTTTTGCTATTTTCTATTATTCCAATTTTTGTTGCATTTTTTATTAGTTTTACTGATATGAGTCTTGTTGGGCTCGCCGACTGGTCACAAATTAAATTTGTTGCTTTTAAAAATTATCAAGATATTGTTTTTGATCCCGTTTTTCTAAAGAGTATTAAAAACACCATTTTTTATGTTGTTTTTGGTGTACCGGTAGTCATTGCCTTATCAATGGGTTTAGCTTTAATGATTAACTTTGGTAAAAATAAAATTTTCTCTGCTTTTCGGATGATTTTTTATACACCTGCAATTACAAACGTCGTCGCTGTCGCAGTTGTATTCGCTTATTTATATAATCCTAGTTTTGGTTTTTTGAATTATTTATTGTCTCTGCTACATATCGATGCTGTTCCGTGGTTAACCAATCCAGTGATGGCCAAAGTTTCCTTAATTATTTTAGGGGTTTGGCGAGCAGTAGGCGCCAATATGTTGATTTTTCTAGCGGCTATTCAAGGTATTCCAAAAGAACTATATGAAGCAGCTTCCCTCGATGGTGCCTCAAAACGACAACAAGTTTGGTACATTACTATTCCATCTTTACGTTTTTCAACTTTCTTTGTCACAGTGACAACGTTAATTGGTTGGTTACAATTCTTCGAAGAGCCGTTTGTTTTAACCAATGGTGGACCACTCGATTCCACGACTTCTGTGGCACTGTTCATTTATCGTAATGGTTTCCAATTAAGTAAATTTGGTTATGCCGCAGCCGGCTCGTTCATTTTATTTGCAGCCATTATTATTGTCACCTTGTTGCAATTTAGAATGCAACGCAAAAACGCAGAAAATCAATTATAAGTGAGGTAGCAAAAGATGACCAAAGAAATGCAAAGTAACCGTCGTGCCAAAATTGCAATCGGAATTGCCTTAGCGATTGGTGCGATTATTTGGATGATTCCTTTTGTCTGGATGATTCTTTCTTCTTTTAAAACAGACGCGGAAATCATGCAGTTTCCTCCTAAAATTTTACCTGAACAGTTTTCTTTTGATAACTTCAAAGAGCTGTTTGGCGCTTTTAATTTTATTGTTTATTTAAAAAACACGTTAATTGTCGTAGCCTTTTCTTTTTTAGGCATGTTCTTTAATGCAATGGCTGGTTTTGGTTTTGCCAAATATAATTTTAAAGGTCGGGAACCTTTATTTTACTTAGTATTGGCAACAATGATGATTCCCGGACAAGTAACGATGATTCCAGTTTATTTAATCATGAACTCATTAAAACTAACCAATACTATGGCTGGGATTATCTTGCCAGGGTTAGTGGGAGCCTACGGGATTTTCTTATTCCGACAATTTGCTTCTGCGATTTCTAATGAACTTTTAGAAGCAGCCCGTTTAGATGGTGCTAGTGAATGGTTTATCTTCACTCGCATTATTCTACCAATTTCAAAACCTGTTTTGGCAGTTCAAGGAATTGCGACATTTATCGGTGGTTGGAATTCATTCTTATGGCCGTTGATTATGGCAAACGACGAAAAATACTACACTTTATCTGTTGGGTTGCAACTACTAAAAGGTCAATATGCCAATAACTATTCCTTACAGATGGCCGGTTCAACGTTTATGGTGGTACCGATTTTAATCATCTTCATGTTTTTACAAAAATATATTTTAGAAGGTTATAACGTTTCAGGAAACAAATAACTACCCACGTATACGCTAAAGGAGGATGCAGCAATGGAACAATCACAATTAACTGCATTGGTACAAGAAATGACATTGGCTGAAAAAGTCGATCAATTATTACAGTTAGCTGCTGATTTTTATTCACAGGCCGCTGAAGAAAAAACCGGTCCGATGACAGAAATGGGCTTAACTGATGAAAATATTCAAAATGCCGGTACTATTTTAGGGTTATCAGGTGCGAGCGAAGCAATACGAATTCAAAAAGAATATATGGCAAAAAATCGCTTGGGGATACCAACTTTACTAATGGCCGACATTATTCACGGTTTTCGGACAATTTTTCCGATTCCATTAGCACTAGGTAGCAGTTGGGACTTAGCTGCCGCTGAAGAGATGGCACAAGTTTCCGCCAAAGAAGCCGCAGTTTCTGGTTTACACGTGACCTTTTCTCCGATGGTGGATTTGGTTCGCGATCCACGGTGGGGACGCGTGATGGAGTCGACAGGAGAAGATCCTTACTTGAACGCTCGTTTTGCCGAAAGTTTTGTTAAAGGCTACCAAGGAGACGATTTAAAAAATGATTTTAGTCGGGTTGCCGCTTGCGTTAAGCATTTTGCCGCTTATGGTGCAGCTTTAGCAGGGCGAGATTACAATACAGTGAATATGTCTGAAAGACAACTAAGAGAAAGTTATTTACCCGGTTACAAAGCAGCACTAGACGCAGGAGCAAAATTAGTGATGACATCTTTTAATACGATTGACGGAATTCCTGCTACAGGGAATAAATGGTTATTCCGCGATGTATTAAGAGCGGAGTACGATTTTGACGGGGTTGTGATTTCTGACTGGGGAGCAGTAAAAGAATTGATTCCCCACGGTGTTGCCGCAGATGAAAAAGAAGCGGCGCAATTAGCTATTGAAGCAGGCGTCGATATTGAAATGATGACGACTTGCTATACCCACTATTTAGCAGAGCTAATTGCTGAAGGGCGTGTCGATGAAGCGTTATTGGATGAAGCTGTTTTACGTATTTTAGAGTTAAAAAATGACTTAGGGCTTTTTGAAAATCCATATCGCGGTGCCAGCATAGAAGATGAAAAAGTAATTTTATCGCAAGAACACCGGCAATCTGCCCAAGAAATTGCTAAAAAATCGATGGTGCTATTAAAAAATGACGAGAACATTTTGCCGTTAAATACGACGGAAACCGTGGCCATTATCGGTCCAGCCGCCAACAGTCAAGATGTTTTAGGGGCATGGTCATGGCAAGGAAAGATGGAAGAAGCGGTCTCTTTAGTTACAGGTGCGCAAGCTTACAGTCAACAGTTATTGATTGGGAAAGAAACTTTTGATTATTTTACTCCAAGTGACGCAGCGCTTAACGAAGCTATTTTACTAGCAACAAAAGCAGATAAAGTCGTCTTGGCGCTCGGGGAAGCAGAGTGGATGAGTGGAGAAGCAGCAAGTCGGAGTGATATTACCCTACCAGCAGCACAAATTGCGTTGTTTGAAGCAATTAAAAAAGTTAATGACAATATTATTGTGACATTATATAACGGTCGACCGCTGGATTTAAACGGCATTGATGAAGCAAAGGCGATTGTAGAAGCGTGGTTTGGTGGAACAGAAACAGGTAATGCGCTAGCTGCTATTTTATGGGGGGATTATAACCCGTCTGCTCGTTTATCCATGTCATTTCCAGAAAATGTCGGCCAAGTTCCGATTTTTTATAACTGTGATAATACCGGACGTCCTTATGAAAGTGCGCCGCAAGAAAAATATGTTTCAAAATATTTAGATGTTTCCAATTATGCTAAATATCCTTTTGGTTTTGGCTTAAGTTATAGTCAATTTTCATATCGAGATTTTGTCTTGGATCAAACAGAATTAACTAAGGACAGTCAAATTAAAGCGACTGTGACTGTGACCAATGAAAGTGATGTCGCTGGAATAGAAACAGTGCAATTATACCTCCAAGATTTAGTCGGACAAGTCGTACGTCCAATTAAGGAATTAAAGGCTTTTGAACAAGTGTCATTAGCAGGTAAAGAAAGTCGTAAAGTTTCGTTTACCATTACAGAAGAGATGTTGCGTTATGTCCATCAAAATCAAATGACTACCAGTGACACTGGAGCCTTTTTAGCGATGGTGGGACCAAATAGTCGCGATTTAACCGCAGTAAGATTTAATTTAGTGAAGTAGGGAGTTAAGACAATGACACAAATTATTTTAAAAGGAACAGATGTCAAAGCGACGTTTTTACCCACAGGGGATTTATATGAACTAACTAGTAATGAAATCATGATTAATCAATTAAACGGTAATGCATTAGACGGTAGTGTCAACCAAATCTATTTACGTAATTTTGCCAATGAAATCACTGCAACACCTTTAATTGGCTCCAACAGTGCCAGTACTTTTTCAAAAAGTGAAAATGGGGTAACGTGGCAAGGCAACGTGGGGGAGATTTCTTATCAAGTTGATTTTTCTTTAAGCCCAAAAGATATTTGGTTTTGGACAGTGACATTAAAAGGTTCAGGACAAATTGTCGATGTCGTTTTCGCACAAGATTTGGGTAATGCAGCAAAAGGGGCAGTTCAGTCAAATGAAGCTTATATGTCTCAATACGTGGATCATAAAATTACCGAAGGCGCAAACGGTTATATTATTACTTCACGGCAAAATCAACCGCAAAGCGGCGCTTTTCCAGTTGTAGAACACGGTAGCTTAACCAAAAACCGAGGTTATTTAACAGATGGCTATCAATTTTTTGGAACAACTTTCAAAACAACTAATGTGCCTGAAGCCCTAGCAGATGATCAATTTGCTAACGAAGTCTACCAATATGAATTTGCTTATCCGGTTTTACAATCAGAAAAAATAACATTACAAGGTTCAACAGAAGTTATTTTTTACGGTGGGTTTAAAGAAAATCAGCCCCAAGCAGTAACAGAGCCGATTTTTAGTAATACACAGGTAGCAGAAGCTTATCTTAAACCAACCATTCTCGCTAATTCTGATCAAAATGCGCCTCAGAAAAAAATAGGGGCACCTTTAGTGGGGCGTAAGTTTACCACTGCAGAAGTAAATGCTCTATTTCCGGAAAAAGAACAGGTAGAAGTAGATGAAAATGGTCTACTGTCCTTTTTTACCGCTAATTATCACCATGTTGTCTTACAAGAAAAAGAAGAGCAAATGGAACGGGCAACTGGGCATATTTTATTAAGTGGCACCGATTTAACTGTGGATCAGCCACTACTTGCTACAACTGTTTACATGTATGGCATTTTTAACTCACAAGTGGTTTTAGGAAATACTTCAATGAACAAATTGATGAGTAATAGCCGTAACGCGTTAAATGTTTTAAAACATTCCGGGCAACGCTTGTATGTGAAAGAAAGCGGGCAATGGCGCTTATTAACGATGCCATCCGCTTTTGAAATGGGCTTAAATTCAGCTACTTGGTATTACCTGTTAGCAGATGACTTATTGACAATTACTACTTATACCATAGCAGATGGTCGTGAGATTCGCCTAAATTGTCATAGCGCAATTGGCAAAAATTATACTTTTGCATTAACCAATCATCTGCTGATGGGCGCAACAGAAACGCCGGTTTATCAAATGACACATGTTGAAAATAAACTGATCATTAAACCAGCTGCCACATCACCTATAACAAATGAGTATCCAGATTTAACTTATTATATGACAATGGATACAGGCTTTACGGTTAGTGATGAGCGTCTCTTTGGAGTGGAAGCTAGTGATTTAAATGTTTTGCTTATAGAAGATGTCGCAGGTTTTGAAAGTAGCATCCAAGGTTCTTTAACAGGAGCTGATTTTAAGGCAACACAAACGGATTTCATTGCAGAAGATGAAGCTTATTGTGATTTTATCGATGGCTTATTGCATCACTTTAAATTGGAACATGAAACAGTAGATGTTAGCAGTATGAACTATCTAAGTCGCTGGTATGTTCACAATATGTTAGTTCATTATTTATCTCCTCATGGCTTAGAACAGTATGGTGGGGCAGCATGGGGTACGCGGGATGTTTCCCAAGGGCCAACAGAATTTTTCTTTGCCATCAATCGTCCTGAAGTAGTTAAAGACATTATTAAAAAAGTTTATGCAAATCAATTTGATGACGATGGCAACTGGCCACAGTGGTTTATGTTTGATCGTTATGAAACGCAAAAAGCTGACGAAAGTCATGGTGATGTGATTGTATGGCCAATGAAAATTGTCGCAGATTACCTCGCAAAAACAGGGGATTATCATCTTTTAAAAGAAGTTGTCCCCTATACTAAACGCAGTGACTTCCATAAAACGACAGAAAGTTTTACTTTGTTTGAGCATTTGAAAAAAGAGGTTCAATATATTGAAGACCATTTTCTAGCGGGAACTTATCTTTCTTGCTATGGGGATGGAGACTGGGACGATACCTTACAACCTTATGATAGTCGTTTGAAAAAACACATGGCATCAAGTTGGACGGTGGCATTAACTTACCAAGTGTTAAATAAACTTAGCGCTGTTTTAGCGGCAGTCGATAAAGATTACAGTAGTCACTTGGCAAAACTTGTCACAGGTATTAAAGCTGATTTTAATAAGTACATGTTAGCCACAGATGTTATTCCAGGTTTTGTCTATATGGAAGAAGATGGGTCAACAGAATTAATGATTCATCCTGCCGATAAAAAGACGGGGATTCAATATCGCTTATTACCGATGACACGTAGTATGATTGCAGAATTATTAACACCAGAACAAGCGCAAGCTCATCTGGCTGTAATCAAAGAAAACTTGCAATTTCCAGATGGCGTGCGTTTGATGAATCGTCCTGCCCATTATGCTGGTGGTGTCAGTACCAATTTCAAACGGGCAGAACAAGCAGCCAACTTTGGACGAGAAATCGGCTTACAATACGTTCATGCGCACATTCGTTTTACAGAAGCGCTGGCTAAATTAGGCCAATCTGAAGAGACTTGGCAAGCATTGCAGACGATTAATCCCATCAATTTAAAAACACGGGTAAAAAATGCCAAATTACGTCAATCAAATGTTTATTTCAGTAGTTCTGATGGCGATTTCAAAACAAGATATGAAGCACAAGAAAATTTTGGTAAACTAAGAGATGGAAGCGTTGACGTGAAAGGTGGCTGGCGTATTTATTCCAGCGGACCGGGAATTTATTTAAATCAATTACTCACCAGTGTTTTAGGCTTAAGAGAAGACAGTCAAACGATTGTACTGGATCCTGTTTTGCCTGCTATGCTCGATGGGTTGAAAGTTAATTACGCCTTAGCGACTAAACCGGTTGTTATTACTTTCCACAAGGCGCAAGACGGCAAGAAAAAATTGTTAATCAATGGTAAAGTGATAGAAGCTCCCTTAGAAGCCAACCCGTATCGTCATGGCGGATTTGTTTTAAGTAAAACAGATTTTGTTGGTTACTTGGCAGCTGGCAATCAAATTGAAATTTATTGCTAATTGGCAGTAGTATTAATAAATAATGATTTTGATAATGTGACCAATTTTGGTTACATTATCAAAATTAGGGTAGAAAAGTTGCATTTTACATAGCAACAAACTAGATTGTGATGAATTGGAATAGGAGCGTAAGGCACATGGTTGGTATTAAAGATATAGCAAAAGCCGCAGGGGTATCAATTTCCACAGTTTCCTATGCTTTAAACGGCAGTACCAAAGTAACAGAACAAACCCGTCAGCGGATTATGGCCATTGCCGATGAGTTAAACTATGTTCCCAATATGGCAGCCCGTACATTAAAAAGGCAACAAACCAATATTATTGGGGTTTATTTAGCCGATTATGCTGGTAGCTTTTATGGTGAATTATTGGACGGGATTAAACGTGGATTAGCAGCTTATGATTATGAGATGATTGTTTGTAGTGGTCAAAAATCGCATTTATTTATTCCTGAACGCATGGTAGACGGTGCGATTATTTTGGATTGGACGTTTAAGACAAAAGAAATCGAAATGTTAGCTGATCGGGGCCATCAAATGGTGGTATTGGATCGAGAAATTAAAAAAGATAATATCTCCCGCGTTTTACTTGATAATAAAGGTGGTGCTACTTTAGCGGTAGAGCGACTGCTAGCAGCAAAAACCCAGCACGTCTATTTAGTAACCGGCTCAATGGGTTACGATAACGAACAGCGTTTACAGGCCAGCACCAAAGAATTAACGCGTTTTGGTATTGCGTATGAAATCATCACCGGTAATTTCACCGAACCTTCTGGCTATGCCGCAGCTGAAAAAATAGCCGAAAAAATAGATCAGGGTCAGGTAACGTTTCCCATTGATATTTTTTCTTTTAATGATGAAATGGCTGTGGGGATTTATAAGTTTTTTTCAAAACGCAAAGAAAAAATTGGGCAAGATATTCGCATTGTCGGTTTTGATAATATTGAAATCAGTTCATTTTTAACACCACGACTAGCGACTATTGCATACTCTAAACATCGCTGGGGTATGGTGGCATCTGAGAAGATTATTCGCCTAATACAAGGCGAAAAGGTGGAGGATGAAGCAATTTATACCACGTTTGTTCCCGGTGCTTCATTAGGATAATAAATAAATTCCAGTGTGCGGTTGCTACTAATTAATTTAAGCAGCTGTGAACTGGATTTTTTATTAGTAAATACCACGTTGGTTCGTGGATAAAGGAGTCTTTTTGATGACAATTTGTCAGCTAAATTTTAAATCACAAATTTTAGATTTAAGTACCAGTGTCAGTATTTATTTGCCAGACACAGTGGCAGTTTCTGATGCGCCAGTCCTTTACTTATTACATGGCTGGTCAGATGATTGCAACGCTTGGTTGAATCAGACGAATTTGGCACGCCAAGCCCAAAAATATCCCTTTGTTATTGTGATGCCACAAGTGGGTTTAAGTTATTATACCGATATGGCCGCAGGCGGTGACTATTTCACCTTTTTGACTCAAGAGTTACCTCAAAAAATGAAGCATTGGTTTCAAATTGAGGCGGTTAAAGAAAAAATGTTTGTCGCTGGACTTTCTATGGGCGGATATGGTGCATTTAAATGGGCACTTACCTATCCTGAACAATTTAGTGCTGCCGCTTCACTTTCAGGAGCGTTAGATGTTGTGAATATATGGCGCAAAAGACCAGAACGCGAAAAACATCTTGCGGCTATTTTTGGTGATTTACAAAAACTTAAAGACAGTCAAAATGATTTATTTACCTTGCTGAAAAGACAAGAGCTAGTAGAAAAATCTTGTGATACGTTTTTTTTACAAATGTGTGGGACTGAAGATTTTGTTTACGCTGATAACCAACGTTTTTTACAAGTAGCAAAAAAATCTTTCAACAACTTTGAATACCAAGAAGGTCCGGGCAATCATGACTGGGATTACTGGGAAGTGGCAATTGGAATTGTTTTGCAGCGTTTTGCGGCAATTTATGCGAAATAGTATAGCAAAAAACGGAGTAGAATTTTCTACTCCGAAAAAGTCTAACTTTTGGGGGTCGGTTCACTGACTCGTACGAGAAGATAAGATGTTTTTTACTGACATTGAAAAGCGATAACAATAAAACGTATGACACTTAAAAAGTATTTGTAATGTAACGGATTGATTATGTAAGGCAAGCTGATTAGTTCGCTATTTATTAACACTTTAAGTGAGTTAACAGGCATGATTGTAGAATCAGCTCACTTTATAATATTTTTTTCTAGCAAAAGGCTGGTTTAAAAAGCTGATATTACGCAAGTTTGGCACTAGAAAATTTAGCTGAAGCTTATTTCTTTTTCCGTCTATATATTACAAATCCTATTACCACACACAATACCACTATAGCAATTATTGGAACTAAATAATGGGGTGTTTCTACCAAAATATCGGTGGTGCCATCACTTTGACCAATAATATCGCTACTCACTTTTTCCATCATAACTCACCTCCATTCCTATTTTAGCTAAATATAATTTTGTTATATAGAAATAAATAACAGTTTATAATATTTTGAAACGACTTAATATTGATTATTCTATCACTATTATATAAAAATAAATAACGAAAGAACAATGGAAATTACACTGGAGTTACTTCGTGATAAAATTTAATCATAATCAGCAAAATTTTTTCAAGTAGTCTTAAAGATAGTGATATCTTTTGATCCCCACGAAATACTAGGCGACTGCAACTAAGATTACGGGGAAAAGCTATCACGGATAATAGTTTGTAAATATTTATCAAAAAACAACTAAAACTCTAACAAAATTTATGATTTTGTTAGAGTTTTTTTTATCTGGTAAATTTCCTACCCTTAGGAAAAACACCGGTTTGAAAGCGGATACTAAAAAAACTAAACTAAACATGTAAGAAAGAGAAGGGAATGGTAAAAATGGCGAAAAATATTTTATTAATTTGTGGCTCTGGGGCTTCAAGTGGTTTTATGGCTGCATCGATTCGTAAGGCAGCTAAAAAGCGAGGGGAAGAAGTGACAGTCAAAGCGGCAAGTGAATCGCAACTTGACGAGCGCATTAACGAAATTAATTATCTTTTAATTGGGCCGCATTTGTCTTATATGTTAGATGAATTAAAAGAACAGACCAAAGGAAAAGACGTTAAAGTCGCTGTGATTCCTCAAGCTACTTACGGCACGTTAAATGGAGATAAGGCATTGGATTTAATTCTAAGTATGGAGGGTTAAACAATGATGAATAAAATTATGGACTTTATGACGAATAAATTTGCTCCAAAAGTGAATAAAGTAGTTAAAAATCCTTGGGTTGCTGCTATTCAGGATTCGATTATGGCTGCATTACCATTAGTATTTGTGGGTTCATTGGTGACTGTAGTTTCCTTATTAAAGAATATTTTTAGTGGTTTACCCGACTTTTCAATGATTAGTAATTTTTCTTTTGGGATGTTTGGCTTAGTTGTCTCATTTTTGATTCCTTATTATTTGATGGAGAAAAAGGGAAACAGCGGACAAAAATTAATCTCTGGGGCAACGGGTTTGGTTTTATTTATGATGTTATTATTCCCCACTGTAACAGCTGAAGGAAATGCAACATTTATTCTTTCTAGATTTGGCGCTACTGGAATGTTTCTAGCGATTATTTCAGGGCTGTTTGTTTCTTGTATTATGAATTTTGCGGCAAAACATTCTTTATTTGATGAAGATACACCTATTCCTGATTTCGTCGTAGGCTGGTTCAATAGTTTATTGCCAATAACATTCATTTTATTAGTGGGTTGGTTTATTACTGTGCAAATGAATGTTGATTTCTTTGAAGTCGTTATTTGGGCCTTTAGTCCATTAGCTAAAATTGTACAGTCTTATCCAGGCTTTGTTCTATCAGTATTTATTCCAGTTTTCCTATATACTTTCGGAATTTCTGGTTGGGTCATGATGCCAGCAATTTATCCGGTCTATATGGCAGGATTAGCTGCTAACGCAGAAGCAGTTGCCAATGGTGGTCAAGCAGTAAATATTGCAACACAAGAAACTTGTTATGCATTTTCATCGATGGGTGGTGTTGGGACTACCTTAGCATTGTCCGTGATGATGTTACTTTTAAGTAAGTCTGCCCAGTTAAAAGCAATTGGTAAAGCAGTGTTTGTACCTTCTATCTTTAATATTAATGAACCACTGGTTTTTGGTGCACCGATTGCTTTTAATCCTTATTTAATGGTGCCAATGTGGATTAATGCATTAATTGTACCAACTATTTCATATGTAGTGATGAATATGGGATTAGTCAATATTCCTAGCCAATCATTTTTACTTTGGTACATGCCATATCCATTTACTTCCTATTTAGCAACACAAGATTTCCGCGCCATTATCGTCTGCGCTTTGATTTTTGTAATTACTTGGTTTGTATTCCTACCATTTTTCAAAGCTTATGACAATTCGTTAGTAAAACAAGAAAAAATCGCTGAAGAACAAGAAGCAGCAAAAACGATGCAGGCTTCAATCGTTCAATAATTGGAGGAATTTGTATGTCACAACAGTTTGTTGAAACAGATAGTTTGAACGAACTATCTATGAATATTCTAATTCATGCTGGTAATGCGCGAGAGCTTTTAGTTAAAGGCTTAAATGCACTCGAAGAAATGGATTTTTCTGCAGCTGAAAATTTTGTAAAAGCTGCGCGTAAAGAAGTTGTGGTTGCCCACGGACTACAGACAGATACATTACAGATGGAAGCTTCAGGCGAACAAATTCGCTACTCAACATTATTTTGTCATGCTCAAGATACATTGATGACAGCCCAAAGTGAAATTTTAATTGGGGAACACATGGTACGCCTATTTAAAAAATTCGCAGAAAAAATGAATTAGGAGGATGTTCAATGTTTTCAGAATATAAATTTCCAAAAGACTTTTTATGGGGAGGAGCCATTGCAGCTAATCAAGCAGAAGGTGCTTATAAGGTAGCTGGTAAAGGAGTTAGCTTAGCTGACTTACATTTATACTATCCAGATAAAACAAATGAGGAAATTTCCGCCGAACAACATAAAGGAATGTCATTGGCTCAAGTTAAAGCAAATATGGTAGATGAAAAAGGGTATTATCCAAAACGGCATGGAATCGATTTTTATCATACCTATCCTGAAGATTTAGCTTTATTAGCAGAAATGGGTTTTAAAACGTTTCGAACATCGATTGATTGGACACGCATTTTTCCTACCGGTGAAGAAACAGAGCCAAATGAAGCAGGTCTGGCTTATTATGATGCGTTGATTGATAAGATACGTGAATTAGGTATGGAGCCAATTATTACGATGTTACATTATGAAACACCCGTGGAAATCACTTTAAAATATGGTGGGTGGAATAATCGTGCTGTCATCGACTTATTTGTAAAATATGGCAAAACAATTTTGGATCGCTACAAAGATAAAGTGAAATATTGGATTGTAATCAATCAAATTAATTTGATCCAATTTGAACCTTTCAATTCAACTGCAATTCCTTATGATACGGTAGATAATTATGAAGAAGCAAGTTATCAGGCGGTCCACAATCAATTTGTTGCTAGTGCCAAAATCTATGAATACGGCAAAAAAGTAAATCCAGCTATGCAAATTGGCACAATGGTCGCAGATTGTACGGCATATCCATTTTCTTGTGATCCTGATGATGTTAATTTGGCTTTACGCCGTAATCGCATGGAATATTTTTATACAGATGTACAGTTTCGAGGCGAATATCCACAATATGCTTTGAACTATTTTGCAGAAAACAATATTCATATTGATATTACTGCAGAAGATAAAGAAATATTAAAAGAAAATACGATGGACTACCTTGCAATTTCTTATTATTACTCTCAAATGGTGGATGCAAAGAAAAATGATATGAATCCAGCATCTGTGACACCAAATCCCAACTTAAAAGCAAATCCTTGGGGCTGGGCAGTGGATCCTAAGGGATTATATAATTCATTATCACAATATTGGGATCGTTATGGCAAAGAAATTATTATTGCAGAAAATGGCTTTGGCATGTATGACCAACTAGAAGATGGCCACATTCATGATGATTACCGAATTTCATATTTAGCAAGCCATATTGATCAAATAAAACGGGCTATGTATGACGGTGTAGCAGTAATTGCTTACTGTGCGTGGGGTCCAATTGATATCATTAGTTGTTCATCTGCGCAAATGGAAAAGCGCTATGGTTTTATCTATGTTGACCTTGATAACGAGGGAAAAGGTAGTGGCAAGCGGATCAAAAAAGATAGTTTTTACTGGTATAAAGATGTTATTTCATCTAATGGGGAAAAACTATAAATTAAAGCAACTGATAGGTGGGATACGAGTCTTAGACTTGCGTATCCACCTTTTTAAAGTATTAAAAAACAAAATTTTCTGCAAAGTAGATGCTAGAGGAGTTGAAAAAAGTGGCCACCAAAAGACAAAAAGATATTGTTGCATATCTCACAAAAAATCAAAAACGTTGGGTGACTGCAGGCGAACTAGCAAAATTTTGTGGTTGTACTACTCGGACTATACGCAATCAAGTAGCTAAATTGAATGAAGAAGAGCAACAAATTCTTTCTAGTACGCAAGGTTATCGCATTGATGAAAATAAGAAGAGTTTGTTAAAACATGATTTGGATGATACAAAAGAAGATCGTAAGGCACAATTATTTTTATTGCTACTCAAAAGCACAGCAGCCGGAATAGATCTTTATGATTTGGCTGAGAAACTGTATATTTCAGAATCGACGTTAAAAAATGATATTCAGGCCTTGCGACAAGAAATGCAAACAAAGAATTTAAAAGTTACCATCAGTGATAATAGAATTTATTTAGCAGGTTCTGAACGTGATAAAAGACGATATATGATTTCATTACTCTATGATGAAGGAGACTACCAAGAAAAGCTTAAGTATCACATTCAAGATATGATTGGTGAAATCTCTTTAGCAGATTTAGAACGAAGAATTCGAGATGTTTTAGCACTGCACCAAATAAAAATAAATCAATATTCCATGAATAATATTGTCTTACACTTTGCTATTAGTATTGAACGGATTCGTCAAGGAAATAACTTGAAAATTATTAAAGATTATCCGTTAAACATTCATTCTACTGAATACCAAATAAGTAAAGAAATTACAGATATTCTTTCTCATTTTTATCAAATTGATTTTTCAGATTCTGAAATTCAGCAATTAGCGTTACTATTTGTAGGGCTACAAAATGAATACTTAACAACTCATAAAGAAAGTAAATTATCAGAATTTGTTGAATTGCGTTTTATTAAAGTTTTGCAAGAAGTATTAAGTGACGTAAAAGAAACTTATCTTATTGATTTACAAGATGAAGCTTTTTTTAATAAACTAGCTATTCATCTGCAAAGTTTATATGATCGCTCGCAATATGAACGCTTTACTCGTAATAGTAGTTTATTAGATATTAAAACAGCCTACCCTTTAACTTACGATATTGCGGTCTATATTTCGATGTTATTACAAGAAAAATTGGCGATTTGGTTTAATGATGATGAAATTTCTTTTATCGCTTTGCATATTGGTGCTTATTTAGAAAGTAAAAAAGATAGCGGACCTAAATTAAGAGTATTAGTTGATGTAAATGATTATCACGATTTTGAAACAACGAATATTAAAAATCTACGTAATGCTTTAGAAAAAGATATCACCATTGTAGACGTAAAAAATCAATTAAATGATATACAAAATTGTGATGTTTATTTAACCTCAGATCGGGAAAAAGCAGTAGAAGTTAATGGGGCCGTATACGTTCATCCTATCTTAACTCGAAAAGATTTGGAGAAAGTGCAAAAGCGAGTCACAGCGAAGAAAAAAAGTTGTTGGCGTCAAAAAATGTTCAGTTATATTGATCGCTTCATGGTAGAAGAACTTTATATTGGTCAGTTTGACCCTAGTGATAGCACACCAGAAGCTATTCGACAAAAAATGTTTCAAAAAATGTTTGTGTCAGGTTTTGTCGACTCAGAATTTTCTAAAACGATGGAAAAAAGAGAAGCAATGTCGCCGACAAGCTTTCCATCAGGGATTGCTGTTCCACATTCCATTGAACAAAACGCACAAAAGAGTGCGATTTCAGTAATGACATTACAAGAAAATATACGCTGGTGCAATTATTCTGTGGAAATGGTAGCACTGGTTGCCATTGCGCAAGCAGAAAGTAAAGAGTTCAATGAATTCTTTGAAATGTTTATTGAAATAGTTTCTGAGCCAGTTAACGTCAAACAATTGGCAGCTACCGATGACTTTATAGAATTCATTTTAAAATTAAAAGTATTGGTGGATGCGGATGAATAATATTTGGAAACGAATCATAATTGTATGCCTAGGAACTGTAATTGCAGGTTTTGGTGTACAACTCATTGTTACGGCTAACTTAGGTTCTGATTCTGTGAGCACATTAATTTTAGGCTTATTACAACATACGACTATTCCTTTTGGTCGTTGGAGTCAGCTATTAAGTCTTTTGTTTTTACTGAGTACTTTTATTTACAAAAAAGAGTTATTAGGAGTTGGCAGTCTCATTAATACTCTTTTATTTGGGGAAGCAATTTCTTTTTGTGCTAATTTTGTGCAATTTGAAAACAGTCGTCCTGCAATAATGAATTTTATTTATTTACTTTTAGGCTTCACTTTAATGGCTCTAGGAACAGCTATCTATTTAAGAGCAGATTTAGGAGCGGGCCCAGTTGAAGGAATTATGTTTTGTCTTTGTGATAAATTACAATTCTCGTTGAAGTATAGTCGAATCTTAATTGATTTTATTATTGTCTTAATAGGTTTTTTATTAGGAGGATCAATAGGAATTGGTACTTTTTTTGCAATTTTTGCTCTGGGGCCGATGATTTCAGCTTTCTTACGTGTTTTTAATATAATTAAGGCGAAGATTAGCTATCCACTCCAAATAACAGAAAAATAAATTTAAAAAGATAACCCGCGCAAAACCAGCTTAGTTGGCTAATTTTGAGCGAGTTATTTTTAGTTATAAAGAATGTTTCTTATTCTTTTACAAAAGCCAGCTCTTTGGCTAAGAAAAATGGCGTATAAAAGGCCACGCCACTAGATAATGGTAATACGTGATCAGGCAAGGCAATGTTAAGTTCTTGGCGAATGTATTCTTGGCGAGCTTTTATGCGTTGCCAGACAGTTGGATAATTTGCCGCTAATTCTTGGCGCAATTTTCTGTCGGCTAAGGCAATCCCATTTTCACAACTAGCACCGGCATAACCTGAAACAGATGGAATAATATCAATTTGCAAGAGCATACCAGAAGTTAGCGGATGCGGTGAATTTTCTTTGACAGGAGATGATAACCACTCTTCGTCTGCAGTTAAGTGTCCAGGGTTTAAGTGCCAATGGTAAGTTTCTTTAGGCAAAACGGCTTCAATCATCTGATATAATTGCCCACCGGTCATGCCAATTTCGATTTTTTCGAGCCAAGTTGTCACCGCGTTAAAGTAAGGTTTGGCAACTTTTTCTAAATAATCAGTCTGATCTTGGGGTAATTGGTTCTCATTATGAACAGCATAGCCACTGCGACTTGCTAATCCACCTTTAAAGCCGGTTGTTAGTGACATCTTATCACCTAATTGTACTTTTTTATCAGTCGGCGAAATAAAGGCGTGAGAAAAACGCTCGCCGGTAGCTGCGATGGGCATAACATTTGGTGTTTGCCCGTAACGGGTCAAATGAGTACCGATTTCCATTTCAGTTTTGTCAATCGCAACAGCATCCAGAGCATTTAAAACGCAGTCAGAAGCTAAACTTGAGCCAAATTCATAATAGGCAATTTCGTTAGCGTTATTTATAGCTCGTACGCCTTTTTGAGGATCAATGAAAAGGTCACTGCGGTTTTCAATCTTACTGTTAGGAGCAGCTTTTTTGACGGCTGTGACGATAAAGTGAGGAACATCAAAAATTTGGCGATTATTTTCATTGGTAGTGGTAAACATTTTCCAGCCAACAATACCAATATTTGCTTTTGAATCAGAAATTTTTGCCTCCTGTAAAACAGTTGTCAGTGTTTTTTCACCTGCCATTGGCTGATCAGGTAAAGAAAATTGAGGATAATGCAGCAATGTTGCTGAGATACGGCTGTGTTGATTTAGTTTTAAATTCTCATTGCCCGCCACAAAAAAAGCGGTACCATCTTGGTGCAAAATGAGTAAGCTTTCTTCAAAACGTGTCACAAAACCGGTTAAGTAAGCAAAGTTTCCACCGTGCTCTAAATCGCAATAAATAATCAGGCTATCGAGTTTTTCTGCCCTCATTTGGGCTAAGACTTTTTCTTTACGACCTAGCATTGTTTCGTCGGTCAAATGATAAATTTTTGCCTCATTGTCTCTTTTAGGAGGCGTTACTTTTTTTAATTTAATTTTTGTCATGGAAGACCTCTTTTCTTTTGAACACTAAATTTATTCATTACTTAGATTAATTTAGTATAGCATAAGAGTTGTGGCCATTTTTGTCATAAAAATATTGCAAGTAGTTTTATTTTACGGCTAAATTCTTATTGGGACTGGAAATAAAGTGGAGAAAATAGTTTCTAATTTTTCTTTTAGCTCCAAAAACAGAGCTATTGATTTATCGTTTTTCGATAAAAATATGTTGACATTCAATACAAGTGGTGTTTATAATCAGAACATCAATTATTGAGGTGAACGAGATGAAAGTTAAGACGAATTTCTTTAAAGGCGTTATTTTATTATTTGTTGTAAGTATTTTATTTTTAGTTTTTTTAGTGGGAACACAAATTTTTATGGCAGAAAATCCGCATTGGAATAATTCTTTAATCATTTTTGTTGGGGCCATTTTGGCGACTGCGCTGTTTGCGTTAGCAGCGTTGTGGAAACTCTATCAAGCAGTCCAGTTAATTGGAGATAATCAAGCTTTTTCCACTAAGATTTTACCTATTGTTCAAAGAATGCGTCAGTTTATTTTAGGGATGGCTTGTTCGTTTTGTGGCATTTTGCCCTTTGTTTATGAAGGTGCGCAAATAGAAGATGCACCAGGCTTAATGGTATTAGGTTTGATCGCAGTGTTGCTGCCTTTTGCGTTATTCATTTTTGCCCAAATTGTTGAAGCATTATTTAAACAAGCGGTAATTTTACAAAAAGAACAAGATTTGACGGTATAGGAGGCTATTAGGTGGGAATTGTAGTGAATCTAGATGTTATGCTAGCAAAACGTAAAATGAGTGTGACAGAACTTGCTGAAAAAGTCGGCATTACCATGGCGAATATTTCTATTTTGAAAAACGGTAAAGCTAAGGCCATTCGTTTTTCAACTTTAGAAAAAATTTGTGAAGTGTTAGAGTGTCAGCCCGGAGATTTATTAATTTATGAAAAGTAAAAAAAACAGCATGTCGGCAAAAATTGCGGAGATGCTGCTTTTTTAGTTCAATAAAAGGTAAATAAGCTTTTGAATCGGAATACATTTTTAGCAAGCATCCAGATTAGTTAAAAATCAAATAAAGACCAAAACCGATTAAAAATAACGACACAATAAGGTTAATAAAAAAACCATAAATATTTTTTGAGTTCAAGTTGTTGCCCATATTTTCATTTTTGGCTACAAGAATACGATTGTCGGTAGAAAAAAAACGTCCTGTACTTTGTTTACGTTTCATCATGTTAAGAATTTGTGCCAAAGGGTAAAATAATAATAAAAGACCTAATACGAACATAAGCATCCCAAATACCTCCTAATTAATAGTGTTAGCTGATTATTACACAAAAGATAACATGGTGTTCTCCTTTAGTATACTATTTTTGAAAGAAGAACGCATTTTTAGGAAGGGTTTAACTAAAGCAATTGGAAAGTTTTCTGCTAAACTAAAAATAGTGTAGGTAAAGGAGAGTCTAATGGAAAAAATATTGCAAAAAATTCCGGCGCTATTAGCGAGTAAAATTTCAATCTTCATCTATTTATTTTTGTTTTTTTATCTGGTTATTTTTGCCTTTATTACAAAGATAGTACCAGCAATTCACACTTTATCACCAGATAACAATGTACAACTGATTTTGGGCAATTATACGAATGTGTTAAGTGCCTTAGGAGCTTCCATTGCAGCGGGAAATGGTGTGGTGGTCCGTTCGCGGATGGATAAAATGCAGCGCCGTCATGAAGATATGCACCAAGAATTGACGGATAGAATTGCAGAATTACATGTGAAATTGGAACACTTGGAAGCTTTGCGGGTAGCTGAAAACGCAGAACCTAAAAAGGAGACAGAGACAACAAAAGCAATCGCAAAAGAATTGGAAAAAGATCGTTAAAAGATAGCAATGGTCCGTTTTAAAACATGAATTAAAATAGGGCAAAATAAACATACTAAGATTAGAGGGAAGAGTCAGTGACGACTGATTCTTCCCTCTATTTTCATTTTTAGATTATAGTGAGAAGTGAAAGAAAGCTCGAATATATCTCAGAGGATGTGATAAAAGTCTTGTTACATCTTCTTTTTTTGAATAAACGGTGTGACAAAAGTGAAGTGCGCCCTCTAAGTTAGACCAGAAAGTCTAACTTTTGGGGCGCACTTCAAAATAGCTTCTTCTTAAATAAGACGGAATTTCCTAAAATTTGAAAAACAATTTTCAGAAATTCCGTCTTATTTTGTGATGCTAGTCGCTTCTGTCACAATATCTTTTAGTATTTGCTTGAAAAAATTTACGCTTGGCTAAAAAATAATATTATCTTTAATAATTTCAAGATTTAAAATAAGAATTTTGCGTTTTTTAATAGTGATTGCCCCCATATCTTTTAGCTGCTGCATCATGCGATTGACGCTACTAGCTGAAGCAATACCACAAAAGTGAGCAATTTCTTCGTTGGTGACGACAAAATCGATCAGTAAGCCATCTGACGTTTTGACACCAAAAGTATCGTATAGTTCATATATTTGCGTACAAACAGCACCGAATTTGCCGTTCATTAACATTTGCTGCATGCGTTTCATGGAGTGAAGCAGCCGCACTCGGTAATAATCTTTGACAAAAAGCTGCAAGTCTAGATTTTGGTTGATGTCTTTCCAAAATTGGACTCGATCAATTTGATAAAGTTCTGCTTTGCAGGATTCAACGCGAATGTTAAAAGGAGCATCAATAAATTGGGAATATTCATCTTTTAATAATGAGACAATTTCTAAACTATTGATGTAGCGCAGATTAAACTCTCGGCCATCACGGGAGATGACGCTGGTTTTAATTGTGCCACTTTTTAAAATGTAGACATTTGAATCTTGTAATCCTTCATAAGTTAAATATTTTTTCTTTTCCTTAACCACTACCGGAAAATCATGAGCTTGCAAATACTCCTCCAACACGCGATTATCCATCTAAGCAAACGCTCCTTACCCTCTTTTGTGCAATTTTTCATTTTTTTTCAGAAAACATAGTTAGCTTTATTTAAACTGATAAAAGTAGGAAAAACAATAACAAATGTTAATGTTTTTTGTTTTTATATTTTATTTTAAACTTTTTTTTATCACAAAATCGCATTTTTTCTTTGCTGTTGCTGGCTATACTAAGTCCCACAAGGAAAAGAAAGAAGGAAATTTTCATGAAAGAATGGCAAGAAATGATTTTTGAACGTTTGGATGCAGCGTATCAAGCGCGATTTGAAAAAGATCAGGCGTTGATTTTCTTAAATGACGCCTATCAAGATGCTTTATTTTGGAAACTGGAAGTAAGTAAAGAAGAAAGCCAAGAATTTACTGCTTTTATGCAAGAGTTTATGGCGGTGCGGGATTTATTTATTAGTCTTTTAGTCGATCGCTACCCTTCAAATTACCGCGAAGTAGAAGCAAAATTAGAACATTTGCGTAATGGCAACCAAGTAGAAGTGGCCTTTACCTCTAATTTAGCCGAATCTTTTGCTTAACGCATTATGTAATTAGTTTTAAAGCAATTATAAACAGGAAGATTGTTTTTTAGTAACCAAAGGAATTAGATCTTTTTCACGCAGGGTGGAAGTAGGCAACTAAAACTATGCCACCGAAACATTTAAGCAGTCACTTTCTATTTTTGAAGAGCTAGACTGTAAAATTCTAGGAGGAAATTCGTTGGAACACAAGGAAGAAAAATTATTCAATAAGGGCTTTATCAGTATCACCCTCATTAATTTTATTGTTTATTTGGTTTATTATTTGTTAGTGGTAATTATGGCCGTCATCGCCCAAGATAATCTCCATGCGACGTTAGGACAAGCGGGATTAGCGACAGGTATTTATATCTTAGGAACATTATTAGCCCGTTTAATTATTGGGAAAACCCTTGAACTATGGGGCCGTAAAGCGGTACTGCGTTACGGTGCATTATTTTATTTGGTCACGATGATTGCCTATCTTTACATGCCGACTATTGGCATGATGTATCTGATTCGCTTGTTAAACGGTTTTGCTTATGGAACGGTTTCAACCGCAACTAACGCAATTGTGACCGCCTATATTCCCAAATCAAAATACGGAGAAGGCATTAATTATTATGGGTTATCAACTAGTTTAGCGGCTGCGATTGGTCCGTTAATCGGGATGGTACTTTTAAATACCACCAATTTCTATTTCATTATTATTTTCTCCATCGTTTTAATTTTATTAACAACGATTGCTTGTTTTTTCTTCCCGGTCAAAAATATTGTCTTAACGCCAGAACATCGCGCACAATTATCCAAATGGACTTTTGATAGTTTTGTGGAAAAGAAAGTTGCCTTTATTTCATTTATTGGCTTTTTAATGGGGTTAGCTTATTCAAGTGTCTTGGCTTTTTTATCTTCTTATGCCAAAGAAATTCATTTAGTAAGTGCTAGTTCACTATTCTTTGTGGTTTACGCTCTTATTATTACTTTCACGCGGCCAATGTCAGGACGCATTTTTGACTTACGTGGGGAAAACTACGTAATGTATCCAAGTTATTTATTTTTAACTGGCGGTTTATTTCTTTTAAGTATCACCAATGCCAGCTGGATGTTACTAGTAGCGGGGGCTTTAATTGGTTTAGGCTATGGGACTTTCATGTCAAATGGCCAAGCCATTTGTTTAAAAGTCAGTGAAGACCACCGCATTGGGATTGCGCTATCGACTTATTTTATCGGTCTTGACTTAGGACTTGGAATTGGACCATTTATTTTAGGCGAATTACGCAGCATGTTATCTTTCCAAGGCATTTATTTAGTGGCAGGTTTTTTACCGGTTGTTTGTGCAATTTTATATGGCATTTTTTATCGGGTCAAAACTACCGACACACTAAAAGAGGAATTACCGGTGGAAGATTAGAATCTGGGGGTTAAAAAATGAATAATGAGCAAATCACAGTGTTATTACAACAAGTATTGGTGAAATTAGAAGAAACCGATCAACGTTTGGCTGAAATCAAAGCGCATGAAGCTGCCCACGTAAAAAGCACTGAAAAATATCTTTGCGCCATTCAAGAAGTGATTCAAAACAATAACGTCATGTAGTTGCCCATTTTTTCAAAAAAAGGTAACTAAAAATAAAAGAACAGTTACAAGTGTTAGCCTAAATTACCTCTTTTAGCAATGAGGTAGGTGCACCTGTAACTGTTTTTGTTTGTCAGGAGTAAGTTCCATTGTACCGCTATGAAACAATCAAATAAAATAAAAAGTAATTTCACATAATTTTGTTTTTTCATGCAGAATTTAATTTAGAAGAGGGCAACATTACCGTTTATTTTTGAAATATTTTAAAATGCTGTCTTGAAAAATTCCAGCGATAACAAAAATTAACCAAGAATACCCCCAGCCATGAAACACAAAGGACCAAATAAAATAAATCACAACGACAACCGGCCAGTAAATGGTTGAAAACATTCCGACAATGGGCGCATTTTTGCCATACAGATGTTGGCGAGCATTTGGTCCGGGTTCTCCTTCATCGGAAATGAAAATCGAACCATTATCAAAGCGTTTGTAATAAGTTTGCACAATACTGCCATAAATAATTAGAAAAGCACCTAAGCCGGCGATAATTAAAAACAAGGCAACGCCAAAATATTCGGCATATTGAAAAATGAAAATCGGCATAAACGAGATAATACAAAGAAAAATTCCAACTACAAGTGACAAGCTAAAACTACGATGATATTGTTGAGCGTACATTTTACCGGTGGCACGGACTTCTTCTTTAATTGGTCGATCATCTAATGCTTTATGGGTACGCGTGAATTTCATCCCAGCAGAGATAAACATCCCGACTGCTACTGCCACTAATAAGAAGAAACTTGCTAACCCTATACCTTCTACACCTCTATTAGCTAACAAAATCAGTGAAGCAATCGCTACGACACACAATAAGACCCCGCTGGCAATGAAAAGGGCAAACTGGCGAATCATGCGCCAGTAATCTTCAGCTTCGTCTAGAGTAATTGGCTCGGCATAATTTTTGGCGTAATCTTCTTTGGTATAATCTGAAGTGTCCCAATCTTGTTGGTCGGAATTTTCGTGGTTGGCCCGCCAAGCTGCTTTTGAAAAATCTTCTTCATCAAAATTGAAATCTTCATCTAAACTAGTTTGGGGTTGTTCATTTTCTGGGGCTATCTTTTTCTCTGAAGTTGCTTGTGGCATTTCCCGCTGTACACCTAACTCATCAAGTAATTCATCGATTGAGCCAAATTCGGTAATTACCGCCCCGATTGCTTCGTGTTCATTTTTTCCTTCAGCAATTAATTCGTTATAATGATCTTCCATCAATGCCAGTAAATCTTCTTTTGCCTTTTTTGTTTCCGGCGTGACGGGGACATTTAAAAACAAACTATCTAAATATTCCACGATAATTTTCATTTTTATTCCTCCTTGTTTGATTGTTGTTAGTTGGATTGAAAAATTTTTGTCAGGCTAACAACAAGGTACATATTTCAAGTTATAGCTGTATTTTAAGGAGTTTATCTGATGTGAAGTCAGGTGACCTTTTATTTTCCAGCTCAAATTGAAGTCGTTTTGTGACAATATATTTTCAGACGTGTTAAAAATTAGGCAGTGCTTGTGTTATGAACCAATTAAAAAGCGATCGACTACTTTTTTTGTCTGACTCCATTCGGCAATTTTTTCGGCTAAAGCCTTTTTTCCGGCAGCGGTAATCGCATAATACGTGCGCTTTTTGCCATGGGTCACTTCCCCGGGATAAGCGGTAATGAGACCTTGTTTTTCCAAGCGGGTAAAAGCGGAATAGAGCGTCGTTTCTTTGATGACATAAATTTCATCGGTGCGGGCCTTAATTTCTTTTGAAATCGCATAGCCATAAGAATCTCCTTCAGCCAAAATTGTTAAAATAATCGCGTCATTATAACCGCGAATGCCATCGCTTGAAATCATTGTGTCACCACCTTTTAAAATTACTTCATCTGTCGTAATAATAATAGCATGTTTACTACGACAGATGAAGTAAAAAGCAGTATTTTAGTAAAAATCAGTCGCAAGGCTGATTTTTTACGAAAGAAATTTGAATAAATTGGCGGAATAATTTTGGCTAATTTTATTTGGACATTAAAAAGTTGCTCGCTTTTGTAGCGCTTTTTGACACAACTGCTGCTTTTTTCGTTGTTAAGGTGAGGATTAAAAAATCAGGTCAGCGTTTTGTGAAAGATAGATAAAATCATCGGTGCGCTTTTTTGCGTAATATTTATTACGCAAAAAAAGCGTAACAATACCACACTAAACGAGGAAATACAGGTCAATAAAAAAGGAGCAAAAAGTGATGTATATTCCATTTAATGCAAAACAAGTTTTTGGCTTAACGGCTAAAACACTAACCAAACGCATGAAAAACTATTATCAAGATCAACGTTTTGATGAAACGATTTATTTACAACTATTGAAATGTTTTCAATTAAGAGCACGCTTAAGCTCGACAGCTGAATTTCCAAGTGCTTGTTTTCAAGTAGAATTAATGCAGATTTATCAAAAGGAAGAATGGAGTTTATGGCAATTACGCTTTTTTATTGATTTGAAGCATTTTTTTAGCTTGCATCAGTGGCTGCTATTAAAAAGGCACTATTTAGCAAAAGTTCGTCAGCTGGGTTTAATGATTTTGTGTCGCATAAAGCAAATTAAAAAGGTGAGAAGTGAATTTGGAAGTAAAATACTAGAAATGGCAAAGACTCTTTTTAATGTTCGTGTTTTGGTTGATTTGAAGAAAAAATTAAAATCATTATTCGAGAATAAGTTGAATAATTCCAGTTAACCTGATACAATAGTTCAGGATTGAATAAAAGAAAATGAGGTGTTCGTATGTCATCAGTAGTAGTTGTGGGAACTCAATGGGGCGACGAAGGAAAAGGAAAGATCACTGACTTTTTAAGTGAAAATGCAGAAGTTATTGCTCGTTATCAAGGTGGCGATAATGCAGGACATACTATTAAATTTGATGGTGTGACTTATAAATTACATTTAATTCCCTCAGGTATTTTTTATCGGGAAAAAATCAGTGTCATCGGAAACGGCGTCGTCGTGAACCCGAAATCATTGGTGCAAGAACTAGCTTATTTAAAAGAACATGGAGTAGCAACGGATAACTTACGTATTTCTGATCGTGCCCATGTGATTTTGCCTTATCATATTAAATTAGACCAATTACAAGAAGATGCAAAAGGCGATAATAAAATCGGTACCACGATTAAAGGTATTGGCCCAGCTTATATGGACAAAGCAGCCCGAGTGGGGATTCGTATTGCCGACTTACTAGATAAAGAAATTTTTGCAGAACGTTTACGGATTAATTTAGAAGATAAAAACCGTCAATTTACGAAAATGTTTGACAGCGACGCCATGAATTTTGATGATATTTTTGAAGAATATTACCAATATGGTCAAGAAATTAAAAAATATGTAACGGATACTTCTGTTATTTTAAATGACGCTTTAGATGCGGGCAAACGCGTATTATTTGAAGGTGCGCAAGGGGTTATGTTAGATATCGACCAAGGAACTTATCCTTTTGTAACTTCATCTAATCCAGTTGCCGGTGGCGTTACCATCGGTTCAGGGGTTGGCCCATCTAAAATTAATAAAGTAGTCGGCGTATGTAAAGCTTACACTTCTCGTGTCGGCGATGGCCCATTCCCAACTGAGTTATTTGATGAAACAGGCGAACAAATTCGCAAAATCGGTCGTGAATACGGTACAACAACAGGACGTCCAAGACGTGTTGGTTGGTTTGACTCTGTGGTAATGCGTCACAGCAAACGCGTTTCAGGGATCACCAATTTATCCTTAAACTCTATTGACGTATTGAGCGGACTTGAAACAGTTAAAATTTGTACTGCTTACGAATTAGATGGCGAATTAATTTACCATTACCCAGCGAGCCTAAAAGAGTTGAACCGTTGCAAACCGGTCTATGAAGAGTTACCAGGCTGGTCTGAAGATATTACAAATTGTAAAGACTTAAGTGAATTACCAGAAAATGCGCGTAATTATGTGCGTCGCATTTCAGAACTAGTCGGCGTCCGCATTTCAACATTCTCTGTCGGGCCAGACCGCAACCAAACCAATATTTTAGAAAGTGTTTGGGCTCAAATTTAATTTAAGCTAAAAGAAAGGAGATGCGACAAATTTTTGTCGCATCTCCTTTTTTGCGGATAAACGGTGTTAAAGAAGCAACTTCTTTTTAAATAAGACGGAATTTCGTCAAAACTTGAACAGTAATTTTCTTAAAATTACATCTTATTACTTGAAACTAACTGCTCTACCATAACCTTTTTTAGCTTATTTGAGTAAAACGAATTTAATTTTGTAGCTTAGTGCAACATAAAATGCAATAAAACAGAAAACTCTGAATCAGTACTAGAAATGAAAAAATCAAAACAAGAATATTTTTTACTCATTTTTTGAATAAATGGCAGTCCTAATCCTTCATGATCAACTTTTGAAGTGCTGCCTTTTTTTAATATTTGGGTAATATCAGGCTTTTTGGTAACACTATTTTTTACTAAAAAGCGAATATCTTTTGTATCAGTATAATAAGAAAGTTGAATCTTGCCTGGTTTAGACAAAGACTGGGTACTCTCTAAAGCATTGTTCATGACAATTGAAAGGCATCTTAAAAAATCAATCAATGGAATGGGAATAGCTTGGCCGGCATCATTAATTTCAAGTGTCACGGGAATATTTTTTTCCTTACAACGTGCGATAAAGTCTAATAATAGTCCTTTGACTGCAGGATTACTGACCGTTGTTAATTGCAAAAAATGATAGTTATCAAAATACTGTGCGCTATCTTGTAAAACATCTGTTAAAAATTGTTTAGCACCACAAAGATTGTCAGTATCAAGGTAAGCCTGTAACGAAACGAGGATGGAACGGAAATCGTGACGATATTCCCGCGCTTTTTCATAATAAGTTTGTTCTTCTTGTAAGGTTAATTCGAGATTTTCAACAGCAACTTTTCTTTGATAGCTGATATTTTTCATTGTTAGAGCATAAAATAATAAAAATATGACTAAGAAAAGAACGACAATCATGAAAAGATTAGGGAAAAATGCCCCTTTCAACATAAGATGATACTCTAAAATAACTAAGCAAAAAAAGATCGCAAATAAAAAAATCCCTTTTTTAAAATTGACCGTACTCTGATAATTGAGCATCTGCCAAAAGTGGTGTTTATCACTAATATTACGCAAAAGATTTGTAATGATTAATAGTAAAATGGCTTGGGTGATGATAAGTAAACTAATACGCTGTTCATTTGCAAGAAAATATAATAAGTCAAAATATTGCGGAACAAAATTTGTCACAAACCAGGTTGTGGCAACCAGCCCAAATGCTAAAATAGAAAAAATGGCACTGAGAGAAAAGTCTTTTATGAAGGCTGCTGTCATAAAAAATTGGATTATGAAAAAAAGTAAGATGTTAATAAAGATAAAATTATCTTGAAATAACATGCCTATCACGAAAGTTATAAAAAGAAATAACGTTAAGAAGACAGTATTTCTTTTTGAAAGTAAATTTCCATATAAAATGGACCACAAAATGATGATGTAATTCAATGAAAAAAGTGAGACGGTTTCAGCAATGCTAATCTCAAACACCTTCTTTCAAGTGTTTCAATATTTTCTTGGCGCCAATTTTTCCCACATCTAAAGTGCTCCAATCCGTGAATTGTATCAATCCTTCTGTCGTAAAAACGCTTTTCACATAATCTGGGTTAATAATAAATGATTTTAAATCACAAATCATAGAGGTGCCAACTACCTTGGCTTTGATTACTTTTAAGCGTTCTTTAATTAGTACTTGTTCCTCTGTAGTTTGAACAAGCAAGGTACTGCGACTGCCAGGAAGAATAGAAATGAACATAATCTGTGCAGTAGGAACAAATAACGTGTGACTACCACAGCTGAAAGCTAGCTTTGTCTCTTTAATAGCACTATTATCATTACAAAGATTGTCCAGTAACAAGTAGAGTTTTTGCTCAATCTCTTGTTGTGGTTGGTCTTTTAAGATATAGCCTGCTGCATTAATTTGTCGGTTAATAACAGTAATGGCTTTATCTTCATAAATAGTTAAAAACACGATGGGACATGATTCATTACGCTGACGAATTTTTTCTGCCAAATCAATACCAGTAAAAAAAGTATTTAAATTAATATCTATAATGAATAAATCATCAGATAAAATTGTGAGGCAGTCGAGCTCTTTATAAAAACGGATTTCATTTTTTACATCGACAATTTCAAAATCAGAGGAAGAATATGCCGTTATAATATTTGCAACTTTTTGACGGATGATGAAATGATCATCAATAATGAAAACGCGCATTATTATCACCTCAATGATTAGTAGAACCTGAGTCAGTATGATTCAGGTTTTTTTAATAGCTATAATCTTATTTTATTATCAAATATCAAATATATTTTAATTCTATTTGAAGAATAATGAAAGGTATATCAGAATTTTTAATGTTTTAGCTGAAATAATATCTGTTATTATTCACGTGATTCATTAGAAGTGATTTTTGTAGGACAGAAAAAAAGTTGAATTAAACGTGATGTTTTAAGAGTAGTTAAAATTGCTCCTCAAAACTATTTGAAAGCGATTTCAAATTAATTTTTCAATTTCACTTTTTTGTTACGATTCAATCAGGAAAATGATACTTTTTGCCTTACATGAACAAACAATCAGAGTGAAAGTAAAAAGTAGCAGTATCTACTACGCAACGATAAAAGATAAGGAGGAGAATTTAAAGTGGGAGAGGGCAAAAAAGCTGATTGACATTGGAAATGGGAGTTTTTCTTTGGCGAGAATTTGATATCAAGTAGGAGTATATGAATGTCTGACTAATTCATATAAGAACAATTAATACTTTCACACAATTATGAAAATCAGAGATTAAAAATGCACTATTTTAGAAATGAAAAGGGGATAGAATTATGGCAAAAAAAAGATGTATGAGTCTTTTCATGATTGGTGTATTGCTCATTCAGTTTTTATTTCCAATGAATGCTTTAGCGGCAGGACAAGACGTATCTGAAAAGCTTAACGTTACTTCAAAAAAGATCCTCATTAATGACAAAGAATATGAATCAGCAACAGAGGTAAAAAAAGGAGATAAATTTCAACTTGAAGTGTATTGGAACATTTCAGATACTACGGGAATAAAGGCTGGTGATTTCATTTATATACCAGTGAAAATCAGTGGGGTAGACATACAGACCACTATGGAAAACAGTTATTCTTTAAAACTGGAAGGTTCGAATACTGAAATTGGGCGTTGGGGAGTTATCAAAGAAGCAGAGGGGCAATATTTGATAAAATGCACATTCAATGAAGAAATTGAATCGAAAGCATCTTTGAAAAATGGAAAATTTTTTGCAGGTGGCGGAATTACTTCAAATGATACTGTTGTTATTGAAATAGCTGACGGTAGTAGTCCAATCGAGATTCCTGTTACAGAAGGTGGAGGAGGAAATCAAATCGGTATCATCCGTCCTTCTGGGAATATGGAAAAGTGGGGTTGGCAAAATAATAACGATGTGAACCGTGTTAATTGGGAAATTGGGGTCAATCGTAGTGACTTTTTTGATTTTTTAACAGGAAAAATAACAGATATCCAAGCTGCGACAAAAAAGAATGTGTTGTTTATTGATGAACTACAAAAAGGACAGACTGTGCGTAGCTTATCTCCTTGGGGTGCTTTTCCATTAGTTGTAGAATACCAAGGTAAACTACAACCTGGTACTCCTTATGCTATTTCGGGAGAATTTTTAGGCGCGCAGAATTTCAAAAAGCTAGAATATCAAAACGGTGAAACGGAATCTGAATTTAAAGAAAAAGTAAAAAATACGCCCGCTCCTTGCTATGGTATTTTTCCAAAAGATAAGCATACAGCTGAGGCTAATGCGCCTGATGACGGTGACTATCTTTATTTTAATGCAGGCGATTTGCCAGGTACATTGCGAGCGAATTTTACCAAAAGTGATTTGTATGCAGCAGTTGATGGTTTAAATGTACCCGAGATTGTTAAAGAGACTACTAGAACAGCTTATGATCGTTACTTTTCTGATTTAGGTGTAGCGGCCAATGATTACGTGCCTGTAATGAGTCCTATTATCAAATTTTCTACAAATGTTCCAGAAGGTACTGCTTCACAAGATATTGTGAACACGGCTCGAATCGAATATAGTAATAGCTCTGTCAACAGTAATGAATCGATTGTTGAGTATAAAGATTTTAATGGTACTGTTGGTGCAGTAGAAAAAGGCAATGTTCGCCTTGAAAAACGAGATGCACAAACGCAAGAAGCAATTCCAGGAGTTTCTTTTGGCTTATATAAAAAATCAGGAGATCAGCTCACTCTTCTTGATAATAAACAGACAAATAGTGAGGGAATAGTAGAGTTTGAACAAATTGGCATTGGAAATTTTGTCATTTTAGAGCTGAAATCGTCTACGCATGATCAAAAATCCTTAACAATCCAAAATGAACAAGGCCAATCCGTACCAGTTAAAGATTACAATGTTGATGGCTTAGATTATAAAGGATTTGAATTTTCGGTTACAGGTGATGAAAGTGCAGGCTTGAAATATATCGGGGAGAATCAAAAGAAGATTGCCACTGCAAGTTTTACCGTAGATAAGCGGCTTACAGGGCGAAATCTTTTAGCCAATGAGTTTCAATTTGAGTTGCGCGATAGCGAAGGCAAACTGCTTCAAACAAAAACAAATGACAGTGATGGAAATATCTATTTTGATGCATTGTCTTATGAAAAAGCGGGCACGTATGATTACACCATTACCGAAGTAAAAGGTAGCGATGCCACAATTACGTATGATAAAAAAGTTATAAAAGCCAAAGTAACGGTGAGTGATGAATCTGGGCAATTAGTGGCCAAACCTACGTATGAAGGCGATACAACATTTGAAAATACGTATACGCCAAAATCTGGTAGTGTTGTTTTAACAGCTCAGAAGAAACTAAATGGAAGAGCTTTGAACAATGGGGAATTCACGTTTGAGTTACGCGATAGCGAAGGTAAACTACTTCAAACAAAAACAAATGACAGTAATGGGAACGTCTACTTTGATGCACTATCTTATGAAAAAGCGGGCACGTATGATTACACCATTACCGAAGTAAAAGGTACCGACACCACAATTACGTATGATAAAAAAGTTATAAAAGCCAAAGTAACGGTGAGTGATGAATCTGGGCAATTAGTGGCCAAACCTACGTATGAAGGCGATACAACATTTGAAAATACGTATACGCCAAAATCTGGTAGTGTTGTTTTAACAGCTCAGAAGAAACTAAATGGAAGAGCTTTGAACAATGGGGAATTCACGTTTGAGTTACGTGATAGCGAAGGCAAACTACTTCAAACAAAAACAAATGACAGTGATGGAAATATTTACTTTGATGCACTATCTTATGAAAAAGCGGGTACGTATGATTACACCATTACCGAATTAAAAGGTAGCGATGCCACAATTACGTATGATAAAAAAGTTATAAAAGCCAAAGTAACGGTGAGTGATGAATCTGGGCAATTAGTGGCCAAACCTACGTATGAAGGCGATACAACATTTGAAAATACGTATACGCCAAAATCTGGTAGTGTTGTTTTAACAGCTCAGAAGAAACTAAATGGAAGAGCTTTGAACAATGGGGAATTCACGTTTGAGTTACGTGATAGCGAAGGCAAACTACTTCAAACAAAAACAAATGACAGTGATGGAAATATTTACTTTGATGCACTATCTTATGAAAAAGCGGGTACGTATGATTACACCATTACCGAATTAAAAGGTAGCGATGCCACAATTACGTATGATAAAAAAGTTATAAAAGCCAAAGTAACGGTGAGTGATGAATCTGGGCAATTAGTGGCCAAACCTACGTATGAAGGCGATACAACATTTGAAAATACGTATACGCCAAAATCTGGTAGTGTTGTTTTAACAGCTCAGAAGAAACTAAATGGAAGAGCTTTGAACAATGGGGAATTCACGTTTGAGTTACGCGATAGCGAAGGTAAACTACTTCAAACAAAAACAAATGACAGTAATGGGAACGTCTACTTTGATGCACTATCTTATGAAAAAGCGGGCACGTATGATTACACCATTACCGAAGTAAAAGGTACCGACACCACAATTACGTATGATAAAAAAGTTATAAAAGCCAAAGTAACGGTGAGTGATGAATCTGGGCAATTAGTGGCCAAACCTACGTATGAAGGAGATACAACATTTGAAAATACGTATACGCCAAAATCTGGTAGTGTCGTTTTAACAGCTCAGAAGAAATTAAATGGCCGGACGTTAAAAAATGGGGAATTCACGTTTGAGTTACGTGATAGCGAAGGTAAACTGCTTCAAACAAAAACAAATGACAGTAATGGGAACGTCTACTTTGATGCGTTGTCTTATGAAAAAGCGGGTACGTATGATTACACCATTACCGAAGTAAAAGGTACCGACGCCACAATTACGTATGATAATACCAAGTACAACGCTCAGGTAAACGTGACAGATAATAATGGAAAATTGACGGCAACTTCTTTGTATGAGAAACAACCAATATTTAGAAATACTTACACACCAAGGAAAGTAATAAATAAGGAAAACCCACAACCGAAAAAATATCCAAGAACTGGAAGTAGTCAGTCTTCATGGTGGATCGTAACAGGAGGGTGGATCTTATTTGGTGTTATTAGTATTTTTCTTTATCGCTTTACTAAAAAACAGCAGTAACTTAGCGAGAAGATAAAATTTTGAAAGTTAATTATTTCAAAAATTGCCAGTAATTAGAAAATTATTTGGTGTAAATGTAAAAATTACCTTAGGAGATGCGACAAAATTTTATTGCATCTCCTTTTTTACATATAAACGGTGTTAAAGAAGCAACGTCTTTTTAAAGTAGCCGAAATTTCGTCAAAACTTGAACAGCCATTTTCTTAAAGTTTTGTCTTACTGCTTGAAGCTGACTGCTCTATTTATAGCCTCTTTACAATAAAGAGCTGATGCCAGTTTTATAAAAGGGAAGTTCATGACGTTTTTAGCTAAATAAAAATAAGAAGTAACAAAAGGAATTTTACTGTGGTCAAAATTTTCTTTCTTTTGTACACTTTTAATTAAGTAGTAATGAAAATTTTTGATAACTGCAAAATGTATCCGTTTTACTTTTTGTTAGGCTTCTATTTTGCTTTAAAGAAAGGACTTTTTATGTTAATTGGCATTATTTATTTTTTAGTCATTGTATTGGCAAATACAATCGGGGCAATTTCGGGTATGGGCGGAGGCGTAATCATCAAGCCTGTTTTGGATTTGCTGGCAAAAGATTCGGTGGCGGCCATTTCCTTTTACTCCACAGTAGCAGTTTTTACGATGTCTTTGGTTTCGACTTGGCGCCAAGTAAAAAATGGTATTTCACTTAATTGGCGCTTGGTGGCTTTTATTTCAGCCGGCTCAATTTTAGGGGGTGTTGGTGGAAATGTAGTTTTTGAAGGACTGCTTTTATTTTTAGCCGATGAAAGCTTGGTGCAACTAATTCAAATCACATTGACTATTGTAACCCTCATATTTGCCCTTTTATATTCTCGCTTTGATTGGAAAAACTATCATTTTGACTCTTTGATTAGTTATTTTTTATCAGGGCTGGTCTTGGGCTTTTTGGCTAGCTTACTTGGTATCGGTGGCGGACCCATTAATGTGTCGTTATTGATGTTACTGTTTTCGTTTCCGATCAAAGAAGCGACAATTTATTCGATAGCGACTATCTTTTTCTCGCAATTGGCTAAAATTGTCACCATTGCATTTGGCACGGGCTTTGGACGCTATGATTTAACGATGTTGTTTTTTGTCGTTCCGGCGGCTATTTTAGGCGGGCTTTTGGGTAGTCGGTTCAATCATTTGCTTGCGCCCAAAAAAGTGACTTTGGTATTTCAAGCTGTAATTGTTCTCGTATTATTAATTAATTTATATAATGGTTGGCAAATATTGGCAAAATAAATTAATAGCGATAGAAAAGATACAGGTGCAAAGCAGAAATAGTCAGTTATTTGACTAAAAATAGTGCACTTGTCGTAAGTGACGATAACAGTATTATTCAAGTTTTGTGCTAAGTGAGATTGTTAGAATGTGTTTAAGAATAAATGTTTATGAAATAAAGCCTATGTATTGCTCTTTAGAATCGTTGTTAGGATTGATTCTAGAGAGCTTTTTTGTGTTACTAATTGTAACTAAAGGGATAGAAAACGAGTTTCTGAGATTTTTCCAAAGAGCTACCCGCTGCCTTTTGCTTTTCTTATTTACCGTTTTAAATCTAAAAAGAGAGTTGGTGCTTGCTCGGGATTTTCACTATCGGAAATGAAGTATTGAATTTCAGCAAAGGCACCGCCTGAAGCGCGTTTGTGGCCCCCACCGTTAAAATAACGTGCAGCTAGAACAGAAAGATCGATATCGTCGTTATTGGTACGCAATGAAACACCTTTACCATTTAAAACGAAGCTAAAATCGACTTCTTTTTTTGTTTCAGGATGTTCTAAGCGTGCTAAGGCATTGCCTAAAACAGAGGTATATTGTTCTCCAAAAGAATAGGCAAAAGTTTTGCCATCAAGAATACCAAATTGCGCTTTTAAAGTTTTGCGACGTACATAATCTTCTTCTTTTTCTTTTAAGGCAGCGATGATTTCAGCATAGTCCTTTAGTAATGGCAGACCGGCTGACATAACACTTCCCATAAGTTCAATGCGTTTATCCCAACTATAAAAATAGAAAAGATTGTTAAATTCAGCGGCAGATTCTTTGTACGCTGCATTGGGATTTAATTGCCAATCCCAACAATCATAACAACGGATAATATCGGCGACATTGGCCAAACGTTGCCATTTTTCATCTTCAAATAACTCTGTCGGCATTTTTCCTACTAAGATTTTAAATAAAACGCTGGTGGCGGAATGTTTTAGTCCGGTCGCTTCATCGCTCACGATAATGGAGGCGTTGTGAGGATAAATTTCGTTGACATGAACGGATGTAACATGGTGGTCAAAGATGTGCCATGTGATTTCATTATCTTTACAATAGGCTGAAAGTTGTGCGATTACCTCATCAGAAGGACAAATATCTGTAATATAAAGTTCTGTCACAGCTTCTTCATTAGTTTGGATGAAATTTAAAATGTGTTTATCAATGGTGCCATCAGCTCCTGGTTCAGAGTAGCCTACAGGAAGATAATTTTCGGCTACGTAGCCTTTTTGCTCTTGCAAAAGTGCTTGTAATAATAAAGCCGAGCCTACACCATCTAAGTCAGTGTGAGAAAATTGTTTGATTAAAGTTTTTTTGTTTTCCATTTTGTTGCCTACTTTCTAATTGCTAGTAGCGGAGAAATTCTTGAATAGACAAAATTGGCTGAAAAGATCGTCACAGTCACAAAAAACGCTGTAGTTACTGTACCACCTAATTTTTAGTCGCCTTTTTTTTGACTAAGGTGAAATCTGCTACTAATTTTTCCTAGGTATCAACGTAATACTACACCATTGCGTCTGGTTTTGATAGCAAGAAAGAATTCACATAAAAGAATGTCTATCATTTTGCTTAGATTAATAAAATGTAATTAAATTTTAATGAAAAAGATAGGTTTACAACTTTCATAATAGCGGTTACAATCAACTTGTACATGGTTGTCTATAGTTGTCCATGGTCGTGTACAAAAATAGTGGAGGTGGTTTGTTTGGTTATCAATAGAGATTCGTCTAAACCCATTTACCTTCAAGTCGCAGATTTTCTGAGAAATAACATTTATTCTGAAGAATGGGGAAGGGGAGAAAAAATACCGTCAGAAAATCAGATTATGAAGGATTTGGATGTTAGTCGTGGGACTGTTAAAAAAGCGGTGAACTTAATTGTAGAAGAAGGTCTTTTACAGCAAATTCAAGGTAAAGGGACTTATGTAACCGATGGAAGTATTAGCTATCCACTCGGAAGTGGTTTACTGTCATTTGCAGAATCGCTAGAATCTCAAAAGTTAACTTACGAAACAAAAGTCCTTACTATTGAATTTCGAAAAGCAAATAAAGAGATCGCGACAAGGTTAAGACTTCAAGAAGGAGAAGAGTATTTGTTCATTGAACGGATTCGATTTGTAGAAGGCGAAAAAGTTATGCTAATTGAAAACCGTTTGAATTCTAAGCTATGCCCAGGTTTAGAAACGCATGACTTTAATAAAGAAAGCCTTTTTAAAGCGATTGAAGAAACTAGTGGTAAAAGGATTCAATATTCTGAAAGTCGATATGCAGCTCGTGTGGTCGGGGAAAATCGCGCTCAAATTTTAGAAGTTCCTGAAGATTCACCGGTTTTACATCTTGAGCAGCTTGTTTATTTAGAAAAAGGAATCCCAATCGAGTTCGGTAATGTATGGCTGAAAGCAAATAAATACTACCTTGGAACGATTCTCCAACGGGAGGAAATGTAATGCCATTTGTAAACGGACATGTCTTATTGGACATTATCAAAGAAAGAAAAGTGATTGCTGGTGCATTTAACACAACGAATTTAGAAACGACAGTAGGAATTTTGGAAGCAGTAGAAAAAAGTGGTATTCCAACTTTTATACAAGTTGCGCCCACTAATATCACTTTAGCTGGTTATGATTATTTGGTGGATATGGTGGCTCGTTATGCAGAAAATATGGATACTCCTGTAGCGCTACATTTGGATCATGGTAAAAAATTTGAAGATGTCAAAAAGGCAATTCGTGCAGGATTCACCTCGGTAATGATTGATGGCGCTGCTTTTGATTTTGAGGAAAATATCGCATTTACGAAAAAGGCAGTTGATTTTGCTAAAGCCTATGGTATTCCTGTTGAAGCAGAGTTAGGTGCAATCTTAGGTAAAGAAGATGATCATGTAAGTGAATCTGATGCAAAAACAGATCCATTACAAGTAAAAGAATTTGTCGAACGTACGGGTTGTGACATGTTAGCGGTATCTGTTGGTAATGTTCATGGTTTGGAAGATGAACCAAATATTGATTTTGAATTGTTAGAAGAGATTTGTGAACTTTCGCCTGTTCCTTTAGTCATTCACGGCGGATCAGGTATTCCTGATGAACATATTCAACGAATGGTTGAGCATAATGTAGCGAAAGTAAATATTGCAAGTGATTTACGCCAGAGTTACATCCGCTCAGTAGGTATATCGTATAATCAGAACAATAACGAAGCTAATTTGATTCGTGTATTAGAAGAAGCAGAAAAAGCAGTGTGTGAAACGGTATACCAAAAAATACTAAATATGAATAGCGTGGTGGCAAGAGTATGAATAGTGAATTAACAGATATGGAAAATATCTTTGTTAATTTAGATGTCAGTTCATTTGATGAATTAATTCAAAATATCGCACAACCATTATACAAGAGTAATGATGTGACAGAAGAATTTGCAGAGCAAGTTGTTTTGCGGGAACAACATTTTCCTACTGGGTTGCCGACTGAACCTTTTGGAGTTGCAATACCGCATACAGATGCCAAATATGTTAATCATAATAAGGTCACAATAGCAACTTTAAAAAATCCAATTCAAATGGAAGTAATGGGTGGAATGGATGATAGTAAAATTGATACATCCATTATATTTTTACTAGCGCTTGGACAATCGAATAAGCAGCTTAATATTTTACAAAAATTAATGAAAGTTTTACCAGATGAAGACTTATTATATAGAATTAAAACTGGTACCACTGAAGAAATTTATCAAATAGCTAAAAATGAAATCGGTTTATAAATTAGGAGGATAAAATAATGGCGAAGAATTTATTATTTGTTTGTGCAACTGGTATTGCGACTTCAACAGCAGTGACGGAAAAAGTAATGGAGTTTTTAAAAGATAAAGGTGTGAATGATGTTAACTATTCCCAAACAAATGTAGCATCTGTTCAAACAAATTCAGAAGATGCAGATTTAATTGTATCTACAACTAAAATTCCATACGAATTGGCAACTCCTGTTATTAATGGTCTATCTCTAATTACGGGTGTTGGAGAAGAGAAGGTACTAAATAGTATTTATGACAAACTAACAGAAGGGGAGTAAGTCAATGGAGAATATCTCAAAAACACTTTTAGATGCTGTACAATTTGTATTAGGTTTAGGACCAACAGTTATGTTGCCACTAATTTTATTCGTGTTAGCACTATTTTTTAAAATTAAACCAGCAAAAGCATTGCGTTCTTCACTTGTAGTGGGGATTGGTTTTGTAGGTATTTATGCCATTTTCGATATACTTACAAATAATGTAGGACCTGCAGCACAAGCAATGGTAGAACAAACAGGTATTAATCTCCCAGTAGTTGACTTAGGTTGGCCGCCATTATCAGCTATTACTTGGGGATCACCGATTGCACCGTTTGTAATTCCAATGACAATGTTAATCAACATTATCATGTTAGCTATCAATCAAACCCGAACAGTTGATGTTGATATGTGGAATTACTGGCACTTCGCACTAGCAGGTACCTTGGTGTATTATAGCACAGGTAGCTTCTGGTTGGGAATGTTAGCGTCTGCAGTGATTGCAATAATTGTTTTTAAAGTTGCTGATTGGGCTGCTCCAATGGGAGAAGAATATTTTGGTTTAGAGGGTATCTCATTACCAACTGTTTCCTCTATTACGTTTTTTCCAATTGGTCTTTTAGGAAATAAAATTATTGATAAAATTCCAGGAATTAACAAGATTAATATCAATCCTGCAAGTATTCAAAAGCGATTTGGTATTTTCGGCGAGCCAATGATGGTAGGAACTATTTTAGGATTATTACTAGGTATTGTTGCAGGGTACGATTTAAAAGGTATCTTGAACATGGGTATCAGTATTGGTGCGGTAATGTTTATCTTACCACGTATGGTACGTATTTTAATGGAAGGATTGTTACCTTTATCAGAAGCAATCAAAAAATTCTTAAATCAACGTTATCCTGACCGTGATGACTTATACATTGGGTTAGATATTGCGGTTGCTGTGGGGAATCCGGCTATTATTTCTACTGCACTATTGCTAACACCAATTGCCGTTATTTTAGCGTTTATTCTACCTGGTAATACTGTGTTACCACTAGGAGATTTGGCAAATCTTGCTGTAATGGCATCTATGGTGGTATTGGCTTGTAAAGGAAATGTATTTCGGGCAGTATTGATTGCTATTCCAATTATGATTGGTGATCTTTATATTGCGTCTTCTGTTGCACCATTTATTACTGGTATGGCAAAAGATGTTAACTTTAGTTTTCCAGAGGGATCTTCTGGGTTAGTATCAAGTTTCTTGGATGGTGGCAATCCATTGCGTTATTGGTTGCTACAGATTTTTAATGGAAATATTATTGCGATTACTTTAATACCTATTATTGGTATTGTGATTTTCTGGATTTATAAAGTAACTTATAAACAAACGCACTTAATTCCTGAGGATACTCCTACAGAAGGTGTGTTAAAACATGAATAGAAAAAAAGCTATCACAATTGATATCGGCACAACCAATTCCAAAGTCTCTCTTTTTAAAAGAGAGACTGGAGAATTGATTTGTCGCGAAATTTTCGAAACACCTAAAGTGCACGACGATTATGGTACTTTATTTGATTTTGATACAATTTATAAAAGAATTATAATGATTTTAGAAGATTATTTTCTGACTTTCAATCAAGATATTGATTCAATTAACATTTCTAGCGTTGGAGAAGCAGGTGTGTTAATTGATAAAACTGGGAAAATCGTCACACCTATGATAGCTTGGTTTGATAAACGAGCTGAAAAGTATGTGACTATATTGAATGAAAACCAGAAAGAAAAAATTTATAATATTACTGGTTTACCTGCTCATTCAAATTATAGTATCCCTAAAATTAGCTGGTTGTTTGATCACTATGAATTAACGAACTATCCTTATACTTGGTTAAATTTACCAGATTTACTTGCTTATAAATTAACCGGAACTGTTAAAACTGAATTTTCAATGGCAAGTCGAACAATGGCATTAGATTTGAAAAACAAAATATGGTCAGAAGAAATTTTAGATATCTTTAACCTTACGGGAAAAGTAACATTTCCGGATATTCAATCATCGGGAGAAATTGTCGGTTATATAACCGCAAACCTAGGAGACTTATTTAAACAAAATCAAAATGTAACTGTTAGAATTGCAGGGCATGATCATATGGTAGGGGCCTTGAGTATGAATTTGTCTGAAAATAAAATGCTAAATTCGACAGGTACTACAGAAGGTCTGTTGACAATAAATTCTCACTTGGTAGATTTTAACAAGAACTTTTCCAATTCACTTTCAATGGGAATATTTACAAACTCGTCTTATTACACTTTATTTTCTTCAATGCCAACTGGTGGTAATGCTTTTGATTGGTATAAAAAACTGTTTAATTTAAGCCAAGAAGATTTTTTAAAGGATTGTGAAATTCTAAATGAAGAATATCTTTTAGGAAAAAGAAAATTATCAGAAGAATTACTTTTTGTTCCTCATTTAAACGGTTCTGGAGCTCCTTATAAATTTGGGGCTTCACAGGCAATCTTTTATGGAATGAAACAAACTACAGAGCGAAGAGATATTCTTTTTGGTGTTCTTTTGGGCCTTTGTATGGAGATGAAATTGACCGCAAGTTGCTTTAATATGCAAGTCATAGATTGTATATTGGCAATTGGACCTGTCATAAAAAATCCACTTTGGCTGCAGATGAAGGCCGATGCGCTGAACTTAAATATTGAAGCGGTTGAGGTAGAAGAGGCTGTTTCCTTTGGTGCATTAAAAGCAGCATATGCAGACTTCAATCGTTTTTGTGATTATCAAATTATTAAGCCAATCGAACAGAATGTTAGAGAATTTAATACTCAATTTTTAAAATATCAAGATTTGTATGACTATAAAAAAGATATATTAGAAAATAATTATTTATATAAACTAAAATCGAAAACTCAGAAATTAGATAATGATTGTTTTGTTGAGGAAGTTTCTTAAATTAAAGAGCTTTCTACTACAAAAACTGCCTGAACTTTCTACCACCTCCTAAAAGTTAGACTAAAAATCTAGCTTTTGGGAGGATGGTTAAAAGGCGGGCTTTTTTTCTGACCTTCATGCGTATCTTTCGAGTTATTTATCCCCCTAAGCTACAATGATAGTAGGAAAAATACTGTTGGTTAAAAATTGTTGTGGCAATTTTTAGTAGCAGAAAGGTGGGAATTAATGGACGCGTTATACCAAACATTTATCGAACGAAAAAGTGAGTTGTTTTCAGCATTAATTGAACATATTAGTATTTCGTTAATAGCGTTACTATTTGCGATGTTAATTGCGATACCATTAGCTATTTGGTTGGTTAAGTATAAAAAATTAGCAGAAATTATGTTACAAATTACCGGTGTGTTACAAACAATACCTTCGTTGGCACTTTTAGGATTGTTGATTCCTTTAGTAGGGATCGGGACGGTACCGGCTATTATTGCATTGGTTATTTACGCTTTGTTGCCGATTTTTCAAAGTACCTATATCGGGTTAAGTGAGATTGATCCATCCCTAGAAGAGGCGGCGGATGCTTTTGGTATGAGCCGTTTTCGCAAATTGCGCAAAGTGGAGTTGCCGCTTGCACTTCCGGTGATTATTTCAGGAATTCGCACGGCTTTAGTTTTAATTATTGGTACGGCTACATTGGCAGCATTAATTGGTGCTGGTGGGTTAGGAACATTTATCTTATTGGGAATTGACCGCAATGATACTAGTTTAATTGTAATTGGCGCAGTCAGCTCAGCCTTATTGGCCATTATTTTTAGTACGGCGATTCGGTTATTACAAAAAGTGCGGCCGCGGGTTATTTTAGCAAGTTTAGCGACTCTTTTTCTGGTGATTGGCGGTATTGGCTTAGCGCAATCTTCTTTTTTCCAACCGGAAACGGTGACGATTGCCGGAAAATTAGGCGCAGAGCCAGAAATTTTAATCAATATGTACAAAGAATTGATTGAAAACGACAGTGATGTAAAGGTGGAATTAAAACCGAATTTTGGTAAAACAACATTTCTATTTAGCGCCTTGAAAAATGACCAAATTGATATTTATCCTGAATTTACGGGGACCGTTTTGGAATCATTGGTTAAAGTGCCTAAAGCAGATGAAGGGCAACATTCAGCGGCAAAAACGTATACGTTAGCGAAAGATTTGCTGGCAAAGCAAGAACAGTTAGCCTTTTTACCGCCAATGGAATATCAAAATACGTATGCTTTGGCGGTGAAAAAAACATTTGCCAAAGAACATGACTTAAAGACAATTAGTGACTTGAAAAAAATTGAAAATCAAGTCCACGCCGGTTTTACTTTAGAATTTAACGATCGTAGTGATGGCAATAAGGGGTTGAAAAAAGTATATGGCTTGAATTTGAAAGTCAGTCAAATGGAACCGGCATTACGCTATACCGCGATTAATAATGGGGATGTCAATGTGATTGATGCCTATTCTACCGACAGTGAAATCAAGCAATATGATTTAATGACCTTAGTAGACGATCAACACCTATTTCCGCCTTATCAAGGGGCGCCTTTAATGCGACAAGATTTTGCTAACAAACATCCGCAAATTGTGAAAAGTTTGAATCAGTTGCAAGGTAAAATCATGGAAACGGAAATGGTGACAATGAACTATGCCGTGAACGTCGAAGGAAAAAAACCGGCCGCAGTTGCCCGTGAATATCTACAGCAAAAAGGGCTTTTAGGAGGTGAGGACAAATGAGTGATTTAGTCGTTTTTGATCATGTTGGTAAAAAGTTTGGCGCAAGTACAGCCCTAGAAGATGTCTCTTTTAGCATCAAAACAGGTGAAATTTTTGTCCTCGTCGGCTCTTCTGGCAGTGGTAAAACCACTTCTTTGAAAATGATAAATGCTTTACATGTTCCCACGAGTGGTGACATCTATTTTAAAGATAAAAAAATTAAAGATTACGATACGCAAAAATTGCGCTGGCAAATTGGCTATGTCTTACAACAAATTGCACTTTTTCCGAATATGACGGTCTTGGAGAATATTGAAATTATTCCGGAAATGTTAGGCTGGAGCAAAGAAAAACGCAAACAGCGGGCTTTTGAATTATTAAAAGCGGTGGAATTAGAGCCAGAAGTTTATGCCAATCGTATGCCTAGTGAGTTATCAGGCGGTGAGCAACAGCGGGTCGGAATATTGCGGGCATTGGCGGCAAAACCCGATGTCATTTTAATGGACGAGCCTTTTAGCGCCCTTGACCCCATTTCAAAAGAGCAGTTACAAAATCTAGTATTAAGTTTACATCAGGATTTGAAAAATACGATTGTTTTTGTTACCCACGATATGAAAGAAGCGATGAAATTAGGCGATCGCATTGCGGTAATGAAAGAAGGACGTCTCATTCAATGTGATACGCCAGCAGAAATTGCCGCACATCCTGCAAATGATTTTGTGGCAGAGTTCTTTAAAGGGGCGGACATTACGTGGCAGCCGCTACAAGTTAGCTTAACAGAAGTTTTAGCAGCCGGTTTTTATACGGAAGATACATCTTCTGATTATCCGCCAATGGATTTACGTATGACCGTGGGGGAAAGTTTGCCACTACTAGCAAAAAATAACTTTCGCATAGCTACGAATAAAATTTTAACCGCATCAAATTTATTAAGTTTTTTAGCCGATAATCAATCATAAAGACAATGGAGGGAATAAAATGGAACATTTTGATGTAGCAATTATAGGGGCCGGACCAGCCTGTTTGTCACTGGCGTATGATTTAAAAGCAGCGGGTAAAACTGTCGCCGTTGTGGAAGAAAATTTGTTTGGCGGTACTTGTCCTAATGCCGGCTGTGATCCAAAGAAAATTTTATTTGCCGCTGAACAAGCTCGCAGTCAAGTTGCCCAACTAATCGGCAAAGGGTTTGCCAAAAACAGTCTGCCGTCGGTAATCTGGTCAGATTTAATGGCTTATAAAAAAACATATACTGATCCTGTTTCAAAAGAACAAATTGCCGGTTTTGACGCCAGTGGGATCAAACATTTCCATGGCCATGGTCAGCTAATTTCTGCAAATGAAGTTGCTGTTACTGTCCAGCCGGAAAATGTCTTGGATAATGATACTCAGTCCATGGTAGAAAAAAAGCAGTGTTTTACGGCTGAGCAAATTGTGTTAGCCACAGGACAGCGAGCCCGTCTGTTAGATATTCCTGGCAAAGAGCACTTTTTAACCAGTACGGACTTTTTAGCACTGGAAAAATTACCAGCTAAAATGATTTTTCTTGGTGCAGGTTACATCAGCTTTGAATTGGCGGCAATTGCCAATGCTTGTGGCGCTGAAGTGACTATTTTACATCATAATGACACGCCATTGCGGGGCTTTGATCAAGATTTAGCGCAACATTTGGTTAAAGAATTGGAAAAAAGTGGTATTACGTTTATTTTTAATGAAAATATTCAAAGTGTAAAAAAAGATGACGGAGAGCTTTTTGTCACTACTGATAAAAAAAGCTATGAAACCAATAGTGTTGTTTGTGCTACTGGCCGGATTGCCAATGTTGAAAACTTGGGTCTAGAAGAACTTGGTATTGAAGCTAGCGGACGGGGGATTACAGTGGACGACCACTTACAAACGAGTCAAAAAAATATTTATGCCATGGGGGACTGTGTGGCAAAAAAACAACCAAAAATGACGCCGGTGGCCAGTTTTGAAGGCCGTTATTTGAAGCAACTATTATTAGGGGAAACAGCTGAAAAAATCAACTATCCTGAGGTACCGACTTCTGTTTTCACCTTACCAACATTAGCCCAAGTTGGCGTAAGTAGTAGTACAGCTGAAAAAGATCCCGCTAACTACAAAGTCGAGTGGTTTGATATGAGTAAATGGTATAACTATTTTCGTACCAACGATCCGGTGGCTTTTGCAAAAATTATTTATAACAAAGACAGTGGTGAGATTGTCGGTGCTGCCACTTTAAATCAAAAAGCGGACGAATGGATTAACTTGATGACGTTGATTATTAATTTAGGAATCAAAAAAGAGCAGTTACAAAGTATCATTATGGCGTATCCTTCTGTAGGAAGCGATTTGCAGTATTACTATTAGAAAGTAAATTAAAGCGTGCCTATATTGTAAGTTTGGGCACGCTTTTTTAGCGTTAAGGGAGGAAGCGGAATTTTGCAAAAGAGGAACACATTTACGCCGCTTTTTTCTTTAATTTTAAAAATCGTTATTTTATCTCCTGGTTTTTTCGAAAATTTTCAAAGTGAGATCGCTATATGGTAAAATAACAAAGTAGATAGGCTGAAAAGTGAAAACTTCTCTGTTTCAACGATTTTGTAAAATTTGACAGAGAAAATTTAGGGGGTTAAGCCATGTTTCAAATCGTAACGGATTCTTGTTGTGACATCCCATTTCAATTTCTAGATGAAGCAGGCATCGCATTTATACCGATGTTGGTGGAGATTAACGGTCAGGAGTACAAGGATGATTTAGGGAAAACATTTGACGTTGATTTCTTTTATGAAGCGTTAAAAGATAAACAAATGCCCACGACTTCTCAAATTAATGTGGGGCGTTATTTGGAGTTTTTTGAACCCTATGCACAAAAAGGGATTCCTGTTATTTATTTATCTTTTTCTTCAGGATTGAGTGGTTCTTATAACAGTGCTTTACAGGCAGTAGCAGTCTTAAAAGAAGATTATCCCCAAGCAGAAGTTGCAGTGGTGGATACTTTAGCGGCTAGTCTTGGTCAAGGCCTATTAGTTTTAGGGGCAAAAAAACAACAAGCTGCCGGCAAGAGTTTCACAGAAGTAATCGCTTGGGTTGAAGAACAAAAAATGTTATTGCAATCATGGGTAACAGTCGATGATTTAAAACATTTGGAACGTGGTGGCCGTATTTCAAAATCAGAAGCGGCTTTAGGTGGTTTATTAAAAGTCAAACCGATTATTCATGTCGATAAAAATGGTAAATTACAAAATGTTGATAAAGTGCGGGGGCGCAATAAGTCGCTGCAAAAGATCGTTGATGAAACATTGGCGCATCTGACTTCACGGCAAGAACAAATTGTTTATATTGCTTATTCTGGTGATGTGGCGGCAGCAGAAACAGTTTTAGCGGCCATTACCGCCGAAGTTGACATTGAAGATGTGGCATGTTTGCCATTAGGCCCAACTATTTCTGCCCATACTGGGTTAGGGTGTGTGGCGATCTTCACTTTTGGTAAAAATCGAAACGAAGAAGTATCTTAATTTAAACTTTAGTCTGAAAAACCAGACTAGAGTTTTTTTGTAAATAAATGATCTGATAAAATTAAAAGCAGTGATTTACATTAAAAGAAAAGAGGCAGATCCATGCGTGTAGTAATTGTAGGGGGATCTTTTGCTGGTGTGCAAGCAGCTTTAGCTATTAAACAGGCAGATCCGAATGCAGAAGTTATTGTGATTGAAAAACAGGCAGAATTAGGCTTTGTACCAGCCAGTCTGACACTGATTTTGCAAAATAAGGCCGCTTCAGTGGATGACCTACGTTGGGTGACACAACAGAAATTGGAAAATAAAGGCATTCAAGTGTATACAAAAGTGGCGTGTACGGGTCTTTTGGCAGATGATCAAATTGGCCTATCGACAGGAGATAAGTTAACTTTTGATCGTTTGATTATTGCGACAGGTTCCCAGCAGTCTTTCCAACAAGCGCCAAAAAAAACGACTAAAATTAAAACTTGTAAAACCCCGCAAGATGTAACGGAAATTTTAATGCAATTAAAAACGGCGACAACTGTGGCGATAATTGGTGGGGGACCAGTGGGGATTGAGCTGGCAGCTGCAATTGCAGACGTTAGCCCGCACGTTCATTTATTTGAAAGTGAACCGCATGTAATGAGCCACTATTTTGATTTAGAAATGATTCAGCCACTAGAAGAGACAATCAAAAATTCTGCTGTCACGCTTCATAAAGAAACGTTTATTGACACAATGGAAGAAACCAAAGAAGAACAAGTCCGTCTTTATTTTAATGAAACCAATTTAGACGTCGATTTGGTTTTACTAGCTAACAGTACGAGACCAAATAATCAAATGTGGCAACCATTGGCGTGTCATGAGGATGGTACATTACAGGTAAATGATTATCTGCAAACGAGTAATCCCAACATTTATGCGATTGGGGATGCCATTAAAGTAAAATTCCGGCTAACAGGAGAGTCACTGTATTTATCACTAGTTAATAACGCGATTCGGACGGCTAAAATCGCCAGTCAAAATATTACTGGCAAAATGCAAAAGGATCCCGGGACAGTGCGGGTGAGTGGCAATCATTGGTTTGGTTATTTTGTTGGCAGTGTGGGGCTTTCAGAAAAAGAAGCGCTTTTGTATCAAAATGAAATTGAAAGCCAGCATTTTTATGTACCCAAAACGACGATTACAACCGAAAAAATCCACTTAAAAGTGATTTGGGATCGGGATACTAAAGTTTTATTAGGGGCACAGTTGGTGGCACAAGTAGCGGATTTTGCTTTATTGGATCAATTGGCAACCGCGATTAGGCAACAACAGACCCTTGAGGAATTTCAGTTGAATGAAAGATTTTACCAACCGGCTTTTCGCTATCCTTTAGCTATATTTACACAGATAGAGGAGTGAGGCGATGCGAATTGAGCAACTATTGGAGAAAAATCAACAATTGCAAGTAGCAATTTTAAAAGCGCTTATTTTATCTGAAGGTGTTTTAGCGACGAACCAACTGGCAAAAAATATTGGCCTATCAAAAATCAGTTTGGAACAATACTTGCAAGATGTTACAGATCTAGGGGCAACAACCGGTTTTAATTTGACACGTAACGGGGCTATGGTCTATTTAACCATGAACAATACGACTACCTTAGAAGAGATTACGGCTTTATTAGTGAAAGATAGTTTGAAATTTCAATTATTAGCTTATATGTTAGAACAGCGGGAATTTACGATCCCACAAATTTCTCAAGAATTTGCTACCAGCGAATCTTCTATTTTTCGTAAATTTCGGGAATTAAATGAAGTGCTGGCTGAATTTCAGCTGCGAATCAAAAACGGGCGCCTCCAAGGAGAAGAATCACAAATTCGTTATTTTTATTTTCAGCTTTATCTGTATTTCCCTATTTCGATGCGACCCCATTATTTGATTGAATCAGATCAAAATCAGCTGTTTTTGCGGGCGTTAGAACGAACACTCAAACTGACCCTTTCCCCTCAGGCCAAAAGTGAGGTTGCCTGTTGGTTAGGAATTACGTTAAAACGCATGTCAGTAAAGAAAAAACAGCAGACTAAAGTCAAAGAAAATTATCACCTTTTTAAAAATGATGCACTCTTTGAACAAATTGAGCCGCTGATTCATTTATATAACAGTCGCAGTTCTTTTGAACGCAATCAATATGAACCGGTGTTGTTTTACAGCTTTTTGGTCTCTTTTCAAATTTTAGATGAGGAAACTTTTTATCATTATGAGTTGCAACGAAGTAAGAAGTTACCGCCTGCCCTTTTGGATATGTATATTAGAGAAATGATTTTGATTCACTACCGACCGCGTCGCCTATCCATTCAGCAGGAAAAAGCAGTGGGCTATCAGCTATCTCAAATCAATAATCGCCTTTATTTTTTTCAAGGGTATTTACCCCGCTATGAGCCAGAACGCTTATTGCGGTTGCAAAAAGAAAAACTAGGGGTTGAACGGAGTCAAATATTGGCTGTTTTACAAAAAAACGTGTTAAGTTTTTTACCCGCTAAAAAAGCCACCGATACTTTAGTTACCGAAGCTTTATTGACTATTTATGCGAGTATTTTGGCTATGATTGATTTTTATATTGCCAAAGAAGTCGTAGTCGGAATTGATTTTGAAGATTTACCGGCTTATCGGATTTCTTACTATTATGATTTGTTTTCAGAATTACGGCCGATTGCTGGAATTCGAGTGGAACATGCCAGTTACAAAACAGATTACGATTTAATTATTAGTACCCGCAAAGTAAGTGGCTATACGACTAAAATGCAATACTGTTTGTCAGAATTTGCATCGAGCTATGATTTGATGCAACTAAAAAAATTAATTGAGCAATTAAAAAAGGAAAAAAATTAGATGGTGTGACAAAAGTCTTGTCACACCTCCTATTTCGAAATTAACGGTGTGGCAGAAGCAGTTTCTTTTGAAATAGGACGGAATTTCCCAAAATTTGAAAAACAATTTTCTGAAATTCCCTCTTATTTCTTGAAGCTGGAGGCTTCTGTCACAACTTCTTTTAAAAAATTTTTTAATAGGAAAAACACTTGCGCTTACGCGATTTATTGTCAAAACTGCCATCATTTTATGAAAACGCTTAAATAATTGACGGTTTTCGCGGAAAAAAGCAAGGTAGGATAAAAACATAAAGAAAGCGATTACAAATCGTGCGAGGAGGAACAATAGCATGGCGGAAAAAAAACAATATATTATGGCGATTGATCAAGGAACGACGAGTTCACGGGCAATTATTTATGATAAGTTTGGCCATCAAATCGCTAGTTCACAAAAAGAATTCACTCAGTATTTCCCGCAAGAAGGATGGGTCGAACACGACGCCAATGAAATTTGGAATTCAGTTCAATCCGTAATTGCCGGTGCATTTATTGATTCTGGTATTAAACCTACCCAAGTAGCCGGAATTGGAATCACCAATCAACGGGAAACGACAATTATTTGGGAAAAAGATACTGGCCGGCCGATTTATCACGCGGTCGTATGGCAATCACGGCAATCAGCCGACATCGCCGATCAATTAAAAGCAGACGGCTACGAAGAGATGATTCATCAAAAAACAGGTTTGGTCGTGGACGCTTACTTTTCAGCGACGAAAATTCGCTGGATTTTAGATCACGTTGAAGGTGCCCAAGAACGGGCGGAAAAAGGAGAATTACTTTTTGGAACGATTGATAGTTGGCTGGTTTGGAAACTAACCGATGGCGGCGCTCACGTTACAGATTATTCCAATGCTAGCCGCACCATGCTTTATAACATTCATGAACTGGCTTGGGATGAAGAAATTTTAGCGCTACTAAATATTCCTAAAGCACTTTTACCAAAAGTAACTTCCAATTCAGAAATTTATGGTTATACCCAAGGCTATCATTTCTTTGGCAGTGAAGCGCCAATTGCCGGTATGGCAGGGGATCAACAAGCAGCCCTATTTGGACAAATGGCCTTTGAAGCGGGGATGGTAAAAAATACTTACGGCACAGGTTCATTTATCGTTATGAACACAGGTGAAAAACCACAACTGTCAAAAAATAATTTATTAACCACAATCGGTTATGGCATTAACGGTAAAGTTTATTATGCCTTAGAAGGAAGTATTTTTGTTGCCGGTTCTTCCATTCAATGGCTACGGGATGGTTTAAAAATGTTAGAAAAAGCCAGTGATTCAGAAGATGCTGCCAAACGCTCTACTAGCCAAGATGAAGTTTATATCGTGCCAGCTTTTGTCGGACTAGGAGCTCCTTATTGGGATCAAAAAGCAAGAGGGGCAATGTTTGGTTTAACTAGAGGTACCACAAAAGAAGATATTATTAAAGCAACATTACAATCAATTGCTTACCAAGTGCGGGATATTATCGATACGATGCAAGAAGACACTGGTATTAGCATTCCCGTTTTAAAAGTTGATGGTGGTGCAGCTAATAATGAATACTTGATGCAATTTCAGTCTGATATTTTAAACGTACCAATTCAACGGGCGGCAAATCTCGAAACTACCGCTTTAGGTGCAGCCTTTTTAGCTGGTTTAGCCGTGGGGTACTGGAAAGATATGGATGAAATTCGCGAGTTTTACGAAGCTGGCAAGATCTTTGAAGCAGAGATGGATCCACAACGACGTCAAAAATTATATGATGGTTGGAAAAAAGCTGTAAAAGCGACCCAAGCATTTGAATAAGAGCTAGGAGTGAAAAAGATGGCATTTTCTAAAACAACACGTACAAAAAGTATTGCAGCACTTAAAAATGAAGAAATGGATTTATTAATTATTGGTGGTGGGATCACCGGTGCTGGGGTAGCGATTCAAGCTGCTGCAGCGGGCATGAAAACTGGCTTAATTGAAATGCAAGATTTTGCAGAAGGAACGTCTTCTCGTTCCACTAAATTAGTTCACGGTGGTATTCGCTACTTGAAAAACTTTGATGTCGAAGTAGTGGCAGATACAGTGACAGAGCGGGCTGTCGTCCAAAATATTGCGCCTCATATCCCTAAACCAGATCCGATGTTGCTACCAATTTATAACGATGAAGGCCCAACGACTTTTAGTATGTTTTCAGTTAAAGTTGCAATGGATATTTACGACCAATTAGCTAATGTCAAAGGCACGAAATATGAAAACTACACGTTAACACCAGAAGAAGTATTAAAACGTGAACCGTTCATTAAAAAAGAAGGGCTTCAAGGTGCCGGTGTTTATTTAGATTTTCGCAATAACGACGCTCGACTTGTGATTGAAAATATCAAACAAGCCGCCGCAGACGGTGGCCACATGGTTAGCAAAATGAAAGCTGTCGGATTTATTTATAAAGACGATCAAATTGTCGGCGTTAAAGCGCGAGATCTTTTAACGGATGAAACAATTGAAATTAAGGCTAAAATAGTGATCAATACCAGTGGACCATGGGTGGATAAAGTGCGGAATATGAACTTTACTAAGCCGGTTGTTCCCAAAATGCGACCAACTAAAGGGGTACATTTAGTCGTAGATGCAAAAAAATTACCAGTACCGCAACCAACTTATTTTGATACAGCTTTAAATGACGGTCGCATGGTTTTTGCCATTCCACGGGAAAATAAAACGTATTTTGGGACAACTGATACCGACTACAAAGGTGATTACGTTGATCCTAAGGTAACCAAAGAAGATGTGGACTATTTACTAACGGTCATTAATCATCGTTATCCAGAAGCAAAAATTACCATTGACGATATTGAAAGCAGTTGGGCAGGTTTACGACCACTATTAATCGGCAATGCCGGTTCAGATTATAACGGTGGTGATAATGGCAACATTTCTACGAAAAGCTTCCACCAAGCCGTTGATGTCGTGACTGCCTATAAAAACGGTCAAGCAACTCGCGATGAAGTCGAAGATGTCTTGAATAATCTTGAAAGTAGTCGCGCTGAAAAACGCCTTTCACCGTCAGCAGTTTCTCGAGGCAGTTCTTTAGAACAAGAGCAAGATGGCATGATTACATTATCTGGTGGGAAAATTACGGATTATCGTAAAATGGCCGCTGGTGCGATGACGATGATTCGCCAGTTACTAAAAGAAAATTATGATTTAACCTTTAAAGAAATAGATTCTAAAAACTATTCTGTTTCTGGTGGTGACTTTGATCCAACCAAATTAGAAGAAACTGTCGCAGAATATGCCAAAATTGGGGTAGCTGCTGGCCTGACAGAAGCAGAAGCAACATATATCGCAGATTTTTATGGCACGAATGCAAGTAAAATCTTCCAATATGCCAAAGAAATGACAGCGTATCCAGGAATGACATTAGCAGAATCAGCGCGCTTGCGTTATGGCTTAGAAGAAGAAATGGTTTTAACGCCAGTTGATTATCTACTGCGCCGCACCAACCATATCTTATTTGAACGTGATAGCCTCGATGCACTACGGCAACCTGTTCTTTTAGCAATGGCTCGTTACTTTAACTGGGACGAAGCCAAAAAAGAAGAAATGGCAGCCCAACTAGACGATGCAATTAATGAATCTGATTTAGTTGCACTAAAAACAGGAGGGAAAAATTAATGAGCGGTGAAATGACACAAATTATGGGTGAGTTTATCGGGACAATGATTTTAGTCTTACTTGGTGACGGGGTCTGTGCAGCGGTCAACTTAAATAAAAGTAAAGCGCAAGCTTCCGGCTGGATTGTAATTGCGATGGGTTGGGGAATGGCCGTTATGATGGGGGCGTATATCTCGGGATTTATGGGACCAGCACATTTGAATCCGGCAGTTAGTTTAGCAATGGCTTTGAATGGTTCACTTGCTTATAGTTTAGTTGTACCATTTATTGTAGCGCAAATGGCCGGTGCTTTTGTCGGGGCTGCTTTAGTTTGGTTGGCTTATTTACCACATTGGCAAGCGACCAAAGACCAAGCTGCAATTTTAGGTACATTTGCCACAGGACCTGCAATTCGCAAATATCCAGCCAATTTACTAACAGAAATGATTGGTACTTTTGTCTTAGTTTTAGGTTTACTTGCTTTTACGCAAACGGAATTTGCTGCTGGAACAAATATTTTTGCAGTCGCAGGTTTAATCGTTGCTCTTGGGTTATCTTTAGGTGGTCCAACAGGGTATGCAATTAACCCCGCTCGTGATTTAGGGCCTCGTTTAGCTCATGCGATTTTACCAATCGCTAATAAGGGTACTTCTGATTGGCAATATGCTTGGGTTCCAGTTGTCGGTCCATTTCTTGGTGGGATTATCGCTTGGGGTGTCTTTCAATTAATGGTTTAGTTTAATAGTAAGAAACATTCCTACTTGATGAAAGTAGGAATGTTTTTTTTGTGAATAAAAGAATTATATGATTTCATAAGAGTGAGGTCTGTTTGTTTTGCTTTTACGTGTTTCGCTTCACGAACGAACTCTTAGCGACATTAAGTCGAAATTATAAGAAATTTGAGGAGCAACTTCGTATAATTCCACCTTAATGCTAAAGAGTTAAACACGTTCGTATCACTTTTTATTAATCTAGCAAAATGAACGAGCTCTCTACGGCAATAAGATGAAATTTGAAGAAATTTGAAAAACAATTTATTAAAATTCCATCTTATTGCTTGAGAGCTGGGCGAGTTCATTTTACTTTTTATAATCTAGCATAGGCAGCAACTCTTCGGGAAAAATTCAAAAATTAGTTTCTGGTCAAGAACACCAGAAAACGAATTTCTGAGATTTTTCCAAAGAGCTAACCACTGCCTTTAGCTTTTTATTACTAGGAGGGATTTTTTGAAAATTTATCGAAAATATGGCTGGCTGCTTTTACTTTTATTTGTCCTCTGTGATGGTGGTATGCCTTATTTATTAGGGACGATGTGGGATGGTTTTAGTCAGACAAAACAGGTTGTTAGTGATTTAGGTAGTGTAACAAGTCCAGTTAAAACCTATTTTGAACATGGCTCTATTATGACGGGAAGTTTATTATTAATTGCTTTACCACCGGTACAATATTATTTTTTTAATGCAGATGAAATTTTCCAAGATAAGCGCAGAGAAATTAATTTACTGCTTTTTAGTATTACAGCTTTTGCGATTGGCGATTGTATTTTTACTGGTGTTTTTTCCATTAATCATACCACTAGCGGCCTCACTTTAGACACGATTATTCATGGCTTAGGTTCTGGGGCTGGGATCTTGGGGATGCTTGTAGCACCGTGGCTAATGGCGCGCATTTTTGCCAAAGCAAAACCAAAGATTGCCCGAATATGTTGGTTCATTTTTTATGGCGCCCTTTTAACTTCTGGTGCAAATGGTTTGGCGCAACTTTTATCTTTTACTTATAAAGGCGTGATACAGCGGATTTCCTTAGCTTTTTTATATTTACCTTTAATAGTCTTAGCATTTAGCATGCAGCAAAAAAAGAAAAAATAGATGCCACAATCTTATTGATACGTGTTACAATTTAACACAAGATTTTGCAGTAGAGGAATGCTAGAAAACTTAAAGGAGCGAGTTTATGCATAAAGAGGTGCTGAAACGACTAATTGAGACCGCTGCTGGCAGAAGACCAGCTGATCTTGTTTTAAAAAATGCGCAAGTCATCGATGTTTACCAAGCTGAAATTATTCATGGCGATATTGCTTTAGTGGATGGTTTAATTGCAGGTGTAGGAGAATATGAAGGTCAAAAGAACGTTGATTTAAAAGGAAAATTTGTTGCACCAGGTTTTATTGATGCGCACATTCATGTCGAATCGGCTTATGTGACGCCAGAAGAATTTGGTCGACTTTTAGTTCCTCATGGTACCACAACAGTACTTGCTGATCCCCATGAAATTGTAAATGTGTTGGGGCTGACAGGCTTAGATTATATGACAGAAGCGGCAAAAGAAACAGCGTTAGATATTCGTTACACGATGCCTTCTTGTGTACCGGCTACAAATATGGAAAATTCCGGTGCTGTCGTGGCTGCAGAGGACATGTTGCCAGCATTTGAAAAGCAACAAGTAGCAGGACTGGCTGAATTTATGAACTTTCCTGGTGTGATTGCAGCCGATGACGCTGTCTTAGATAAACTATTACTAGCAAAACAATACGGACTACAAATTGATGGTCATGCGCCAATGGTTGCTGGCAAAGCGCTCAATGCTTATGTAGCAGCCGGCATAAAAAATGACCATGAATGTTCGACTGTAGCAGAATTAAAAGCGCGGATTGCCCGTGGTATGTATGTTTTACTGCGAGAAGGTACTGTTACGCAAAATTTGCGAACCCTTTTAAAAGGTGTTACAGACAATAACTATCAACGTTGTGTGTTAGTAGCGGATGATTTACAGGCAAAAGATATTTTGACTAAGGGACATTTGGATAATAGTATTCGCATTTGTATTGAAGAAGGAATCGCCCCAATTCGTGCTATTCAAATGGCGACGATTAATGCGGCCCAATGTTGCCAGTTAACCGATCGTGGCGCGATTGCTCCAGGATTACGAGGGGATTTAGTAGTCTTCTCTGATTTAGCGGCACCAGAAATTGAAGCTACTTATATTGCGGGACAATTAGTTGCTAAGAAGAACGTTTATTTGCCTGAAGTAAAACGAGTAGCAACAACCAAAGTACAATCCAGTGTCCATATTGAGACTTTTGCTAAAGCCCAATTAAAATTAAAATTGACGAGTGACAAAGCGCGTGCCATTGAAGTCATTCCCCAAGAAGCATTGACAAATGAAGCCATCGTCACCATCAAAAGAGATGAAAATGATGAATTTATTTATGAACCAGAAAAAGATGTGGTCAAAATTGCCGTCGTAGAACGTCATCAAAATACAGGAAATGTTTTTGTCGGTCTTTTGAAAAATTACGGTTTGAAAAAAGGTGCAATTGGCATTTCCATTGCCCATGATTCCCACAATTTAATTGTGGCTGGGACAAATGATGAGGATATGGCAGTGGCGCTAAAAGCATTAAAAGATCAAGAAGGTGGCGTCGTTTTAGTGGATGAAGGCCAAATTTTAGGCAGTATGGCACTCCCGATTGCTGGTTTAATGAGTGAACTAACCGGTGAAGAAGTGGCCCAACAAGAAGAAGAACTAAACCACTTAGCTCACGAAAAATTAGGCATCTCAGCCAAAGTTGATCCAATTATGACTTTAAGTTTTATGTCTTTAGCGGTCATTCCGAATTTAAAAATTACCGACCTTGGTTTAGTTGATGTCACCAAGTTTGAAATTGTGCCAGTTTCAGTTGCAGACTAATTATTTGCGGGTTTTCATTACGCTGAATAAAAGATTTACACTGAATGTAAAATTAGCAATATCGCAAAAAAGCAGGCAATAAAATGCGAAAGCAAAAAGTAAAAAGCTATTTAAAGTCTTCAGCTTTTTTACAGCGAGTTGCGTGCTCATCGTCTTATTATTCACGTTCAAACCTGGGCTTAATGGGAATCATCAGTTCTTACGGTTACTTGTAGTTTTTGAAGTTCCCATACTACTTGTTCATGTTTCCTTTAAACAAAAAAATAAAAACGTCTTTTTTCAGTCGATAACCGTAGAAATCACGGAAACTTGCTGAAGAAAGACGTTTTTTGTTCTGTACTTCAATTGGCGATAATTTGGTTCTTGAATGGTAATTGATCTTATTCGTTTCACTTTTTTTACCAACCCAGCGAATTTAACAAGTTAAAAAAATTCTCAATACCCATATCGGATTTCCCCAAGAGCAAATAATTTTTTTAAATGCGCAGAGGCCTCAGAAGAGATTGTAATTTTATTTTTTGTCAGACAATTGGAAACTGAAACACTCATGCGGCTTAAAATATAAGGGACGGCGGTTACACCTTCGTTAATTTCTTGGGCATAATCAAAAAGTAATTGCCGTAGTTCATTTGTGCTGGTGTCAGCAGGAATTAAACCTAAAATTGTTGTAATCTCACTTAAGGCAATCTCAGCCCGTTCGCTACCGCCACTATACCATTTTACTTCTTTCATCTTCTCACTTCCTTTTTTCTAGCATAAGCATTGCGACTTTTATTTTCAATGACATTTGTTGTTTAAATGCTTTTATCGTCTTTGTAATTGTTATTTTAAAAAATGGAAAACAGTAATACAAGTTTATTATTAGTGTTTTAAATGAGAGGATAATCATTTGAATAAAATTTCATGTTATTTTTATATTGACAGAAAGAAAAAGACTTGCTATTGTTGTTGAAGTAAATCGTAATAATTTCGTTTTGTTCGTTTTGAAATTTAAATTAGGATGTAATTTGTTTTAAGAAGAAGGGATAAGATTAATGAAAAAATTTGGGATTGGTTTAGTGAGTCTAGTGGCTTTAGGTTTGTTGAGTGCTTGTAGTGCTAAGGCCCATTCGACTGAAAATAAAAGAGATAAGTTAGAAATTGTCACCACTTTTTATCCAATGTATGATTTTACCAAAAATATTGTGGGGGATGAGGCCAATGTTAAGTTGATGATTCCCGCCGGTTCTGAACCCCATGATTATGAGCCATCGGCAAAAGATATGGCGGCTGTTCATGATGCAGACGTTTTTGTTTATCACAATGAAAATATGGAAACGTGGGTACCAAAGGCTAAAAAGGGCTTTGCAAAAGATAAACCAAATGTGATAGAAGGCACGAAAAATATGATTCTTTTACCTGGGGGCGAAGAAGAACATGATCACGATCATGGTGAAGAAGGCCATCATCATGAATTAGATCCGCATACTTGGGTTTCACCTTATCGGGCTATTCAGGAAGTGACATCTATTAAAGAACAGTTACAAAAGCTTTATCCCAAAAAAGCAGACGTGTTTGAAAGTAATGCGGCTAAGTATTTAACGGCATTAAAAAAATTGGATCAAACTTATCGTGATAGTTTAAAAAACGCCAAACAAAAAAGTTTTGTGACCCAACATGCTGCCTTTGGCTATTTAGCGCTAGATTATGGGTTAAAGCAGGTGGCAATTGCCGGTCTTTCCCCAGAACAGGAACCTTCAGCCAGTCGCTTAGGTGAATTGAAGGAATATGTGAAAGATAACGGTATCCAATATATTTATTTTGAAAAAAATGCCAACGATAAAATTGCTAAAACACTAGCAAATGAAGCAAAGGTTCAAATGGCTGTTTTAAATCCATTAGAAAGTTTAACCAAAGAACAAATTGCCAATGGTGAAAGTTATCTTTCTGTCATGAAGGAAAACTTGCAGGCTTTGGAAAAAACAACGAATGTAGCCGGAAAAGAAGTCCAACCAGAAGCAGCTACAAAAGAAGAAAAAACAGTGGCGAACGGTTATTTTGCTGATAAGGCAGTTAAAGAGCGAAAATTAAGTGACTTTGCTGGTGAATGGCAATCTGTCTATCCACTACTAACAAAAGGTGCGTTGGATCAAGTCTTTGATTACAAAGCCAAGCTAAATCAAGATATGTCAGCAGCCCAATACAAAGAATACTATACGACAGGTTACAAAACCGATGTTGAAAAAATTAATATTACCGCCAATACGATGGACTTTGTCGTTAACGGCGAACATCATAAATACGAATATGTCGCAAAAGGTTATCAGATTTTAACCTATGACAAAGGTAATCGGGGCGTGCGCTTTTTATTTGAAGCAAAAGGAGATGCTGGCCGTTTCCAATATGTGCAGTTTAGCGATCACAATATTGCACCGACTAAAACCGCGCATTTTCATATTTATTTTGGAGACAAAAGTCAGAATGCTTTACTAGAAGAAATGCACAACTGGCCGACTTATTATCCAACTAAATTATCAGGACACGCCATTGCCCAAGAGATGATGGCCCATTAAAAAAAGTAGCTGTAACAAAAGTTGTGGCACAAAGAAATAAAGCGCATAATGTATTGAAGAATAGTATTTAGACGTTAAAGGAAGCTATGACAATTTTTGTCATAGCTTCTTTTTTACGATTGGATAAACTTACCGGTGTCTGCTAACTCAAAATTAACCGAAAATTTCCGCCATCCGGTTTTTGACATCGGGATTTTCTAAAAATTCATCGTAAGTTGTTTCTGCCCGATCCACGACCCCTTTATCTGAAATCGCAATGATCCGATTTGCTAAGGTTTGAATAAATTGATGGTCATGAGAAGCAAATAATAATGAACCAGTGAAGGCCATTAAGCCATCATTTAAAGCGGTAATGGATTCTAAGTCCAAGTGGTTTGTGGGATCATCTAAAACCAAAACATTAGATTTTGAAAGCATTAATTTTGAAAGCATGCAACGAACTTTTTCACCACCGGATAAAACATTGACCGGTTTTAATACTTCGTCACCAGAAAATAACATCCGACCTAAGAAACTACGCAAGAAAGTATTGTCATCTTCTTCTTTTGAAGCATATTGACGCAACCAGTCCAAAATCGTTAAGTTACTAGCAAATTCACTACTACTATCTTTTGGTAAATAAGATTGGCTCGTTGTAACACCCCAACGGACAGAACCCGTATCCGGTGTGATTTCACCCATGATAACTTTAAATAAAGTTGTGGTAACAATATCGTTATTGGCAACAAAAGCCACTTTATCATCTTTATTTAACGTAAAGCTGATATTATCTAAAATTTTCTTACCATCAATCGTCACACTGACATTATCTACTTGTAATAAGTCATTACCAATTTCGCGTTCCGGTTTAAAACCAACAAAAGGATAGCGGCGGCTAGATGGTTTAATATCATCTAATGTGATTTTTTCCAACATTTTCTTTCTAGAAGTCGCTTGTTTAGATTTTGAAGCGTTCGCTGAAAAACGAGCAATAAAGTCTTGTAACTCTTTGATTTGTTCTTCTTTTTTCGCGTTTTGTTGCGATTGTAATTTTGTTGCTAATTGGCTTGATTCCAACCAGAAATCGTAATTTCCTACATAAAGTTGGATTTTGCCAAAGTCCAAATCAGCCATGTGGGTGCAGACTTTGTTTAAAAAGTGGCGGTCATGGGAAACGACAATCACAGTATTTTCAAAGTTAATTAAAAATTCTTCTAACCAGTTAATCGATTGAATATCTAAACCATTGGTTGGTTCGTCTAGTAAAAGAACATCAGGTTTTCCAAATAAAGCTTGAGCTAGCAAGACTTTCACCTTTTGACCAGCCGTTAATTCTTTCATTTGCAAATGATGCAAATCCTCAGGAATATTCAATCCTTGTAGTAAAACAGCAGCTTCGGGTTCTGCTTCCCAGCCGTTTAATTCGGCAAATTCACCTTCCAATTCAGCTGCTTTAATGCCATCTTCATCACTGAAATCTTCTTTCATATAAATAGCATCTTTTTCTTTCATCACGTCGTATAAACGTTTATGTCCCATAATAACTGTTTCAATGACCGTATATTCTTCAAAATCAAAGTGATTTTGTTTTAATACCGCCATCCGTTCGTCAGGGCCTAAAGAAACATTACCAGTAGAAGGTTGTAATTCCCCAGATAACACCTTTAAAAAAGTTGATTTACCAGCGCCATTGGCCCCAATTAAGCCATAGCAATTTCCCGGTGTAAACTTAATATTCACATCATCAAAAAGTTTGCGGTCTGAAAAATGCAAACTTACGTCACTTACTGTAATCATAAAAAATAATCCTCCTTAATTTACCTCTTGGCACCTTCACGTTATATCCAAAAGATCAGTTTTGTGAAAATAAGGTGCGCTAAAATTTTTGCAAAAGCAGGGACTAAATAAAAATCAGCATCATTGCCCACTAAAATTTAACGAGCAAAAAAAGATGCGGCCACATAACTTCCAACTTCAGCGGGCCGTACTCGCCAAAATAAAGATAGGGTCGCGGTTATTTCAATTTTTTCCTACTATATATACCTAAAATATATGCAATCTTATAGCATTATATCGGCCTGTGTAAGAAGTTGCAACCTTATCCGGACATTTCCTAGTAAATAAAAAGATTTATTAGGATTTTACGGGGAAAGTGGTGGAAGAAAAATATGATTAAATAAGATGGCGTACTCAAATACTTGAGATAAAATTACAAATTTGAAATGAGATTTTTAATGACTTAACTTTTTTTCTTTGTAATAACGTTGAAATACCAGCTTATTAAGCGGTTTAATTAAGCTTACCTTATTTCCGCTTCATTTTGAAAAAACATCTACTTTAATTATTGTAAGCGGAAACATAAACTGGTTATAGAAAGAAGGAGATGACAAGAATGAGAACAAGAACAATTGAGATAATAAAAAAACTTCTTTCTACGAGTTCACCTGTCTCATTGAAAGTATTGTCACAGCATTTTCATGTTACTGAACGAACGATTCGTAATGAATTAAATGAAGTAGATGATTATCTACAAAGTTTAGGTTTAACCGAGTTAGTGCGAATTAGAGGAAAAGGATATCAACTAAAACTGTCTGCGGCCCAACAAATAAGCTTGGAAGAATCTTTGACGACAAATGAAAATGTTTATTTGGATCGGGATGAAAGAATTTTTGATTTGTTACTATCTATTGCTTTTAATTCCGAAGCTGTTTTTTAAACAAAAAAGAAGAAGAGTATATGGTATCAAAAAGTACTCTGGATGAGGATATGAGAAGGTTAAGAACGAAGCTTTTAAAATACGGCATTGAAGTTATTAGCAATGGAAGACTAGGCTTGGTTTTTAAAGGTTCTGAAAGATCTATCCGCACGATGATTTTTGATGTCATCAATGAAAATATTGGCTTTTTAGAATTGGGTTTTGAAAAGGAGAGTCAAGTTGCCGTAGCAAAACAAATTTTTTATCATCATTTGCCGTATACCATGTTTGATACAGCTGCAAACCTTTTTAAAAATCAAATGTTTCATATTAAAGATGATATTTATAAAAATCAGATTTTACTATTCACTGCCATTTGGTTGGGCAGAATTAGAGTTGGTGAAACAATTTCAGCAATTAGTTGGGAAGAACCTAAAGAAGATACTGAAATTAAAGCTTATATTGAAAAAATTATAGCTGTGTTTCAAGTTACACCGCCGGCTGTTGAAGTAGGTTATTTAGAATTTGTGATTGAATCTTTAAATATGCGTAATATTAGCAATACTATCGAATGGGTCAATGCCCAATTATTAACGATTCAGTTGATTCAAACAGTTGAAGAACAGACTAAAATTCCATTTAGTAAACGAGGAGAAGAATTATTTGAAGGTCTCTATCAACATATTGCGGCATTAGTTGCACGTTTAAAAAGTGGTATCCAAGTGGTTAATCCAATTAAAGATAATATCAAAAAGAATTACAACAGTATTTTTACCGCTATCCAATACTTCATTCCGACAATTGAGCACGTTTTTGAGCAAAAAATTACAGATGATGAGATTGCTTTTTTAGCCATTCACTTTTCGACAGCGGCTTTAAATTTGGATTTGAATTTTATCTATAAGTCAGTAGTCGTATGTAATCATGGTTTAGCGACGGGAAACTTATTAGCAGCTAGCTTAAAAGAGAAATTTCCTGAGATTGATGTAACTGCTGTGTTTAGTTCAAAGGACATAAAAGTTATTAATAAATTGGATGTCGATTTGATTTTTTCTACCTATGATATTGGTCCCACTTCAAAACCAACTCTTGTTGTGGAACCGATTATTACAGAAGTTAATCGAAAATTAATTGCCACATTTTTAGAACAAAATAGTCAATTTCGACGATTGAGCTTAGAAAAGAAAGATGCAACCAATTTATTTAATTCTATATTGGAAACTATCACAACAAGTGGTGGGACGATTGATGGTCCTACTTATAAAAAATTAGAAATGAGTTTTAAACAACATAATTTAGAAATTAATTCAAGGGAGTTACAGCCAATGTTGAAAGATATTTTAACAGACAGCAACATTCTTATTCAAGCTAGCCCTAAAAATTGGGAAGAGGCAATTGAACTTGTTGCACAGCCGTTATTAAAAGAAAACATCATTGAACAAAAATATATTGAAGCCATGGTGGAGTCGGTGAATGAATACGGACCATACATTGTGATTGGTAAGCATCTCGCATTAGCTCATGCCAGACCAGAAGATGGTGTAAATAAATTGGGGGTGAGTGTAGCAACACTGAAAGATGGCGTAGCATTTAACAATCCAGATTTAGATCCAGTTAAAATCATTTTTTGTTTGGCAGCAGTAGATTCCTACTCGCATTTAAATATTATGCGGGAATTGGTGGAATTAATTAATGATGAAGAAAAATTAAATCAATTAATAACAGTTAAAAGTATTGCAGATTTTAAAAAAGTATTATATCAAGATGCGGAAATAAAATAACAAAAAAATAAATAGAAGAAACGGAGCGGTTCTAAATGTCAAAATTAAATATTTTATTTGTATGTGGGGCAGGGTTAGGGAGTAGTTTTGCAGCTCAGATGTCAACAGAAGATGTGTTAAATAAATTAGGGGTAGAAGCAAAATTAGATCACGTTGATATTTCTTCGGCTGTTTCAATGAATCCTGATGTAATTATTACAGCCGAAAATTTCCGTTCGCAATTTGAAAAATTCAATATTGATCCTGCAACAAGCATTGTATACCTCAAAAATATTGTTTCAAAGCCAGAAATTGAAGAAAAAATTACACCAGTCTTACAAGACAAAGGGGCAATTTAATAAAAATTAAGAAAAGAGGTTTTAGAGAAAATGGGAGTTATTAACTTTATTATCGAAAACATCTTGACGCAAGCATCCATCACGATTGCGTTAATCGCTATGCTGGGTTTGATATTGCAAAAGAAATCCACTGGACAAGTAATTTCAGGTACGTTAAAGACGCTCTTAGGATTTCAAGTATTAAGTGCTGGTTCTGGCATTATTGTTGGTAGTCTAACTTATTTTGGTGAAATTTTTACTGAAGGCTTCGGTATGCAAGGAATTATTCCATCTATTGAAGCGATTAATGGCCAAGCTATGAACGATTTGGGATTGGGTCGTGATATTGCGTTAACTTTCTTAGCAATTTTCATCTTTAACATTTTATTAGCACGCTTTACAAAATGGAAATATATTTTCTTAACAGGTCAAGCTATTCTTTGGATGGCCACAATGACCACAGTTTTTGGTTACTTCTCTGGTTTAAGGGGAATTGTCCTCATTTTAGTAGGTGGTTTTATTGGCGCATGCTTTGCGATTGCGATGCCAGCTATTGCACAGCCAATCATTCGTAAAGTAACAGGGTCAGATGATATTGCCCTTGGCCATTTTTGTACAATTGGGTACATGTTTGAAGCTGGTGTTGCCAAAATTTTTGGTGAAAAAGGTGAAAATAAAAAATCAATTGAAGATATCAAATTACCTACGGCTTTTGAATTTTTACAAGATACTTATCTTTCCGTAATGGTTGTAATGGTACCGCTTTATGTGATTACTGTCTTATTTGCCGGTGAAGAATTTGCTGCCACACTATCAGGGAATCAAAATTATATTATGTTTGCTTTCATGCAAGCGATTCAGTTTGTAGTAGGGGTTTATGTATTGTTAGCAGGGGTACGTTTATTATTGGGTGAAATCGTACCAGCTTTCCGTGGAATTGCGATGAAATTAGTGCCTGACGCAAAACCAGCACTAGATTGTCCGGTTTTCTTCCCATATAGTCCTAATGCTGTCATTTTAGGATTTATTACAACAACAATTGGAACGGTTATTGCGATGTTTGTTTTACCAATGTTTGGCTTAGCTATGATTTTACCAGGGATGTTAACGAACTTCTTTGCTGGAGGTACAGCAGGAATTTTTGGTAATGCAGTAGGGGGGCGTCGCGGTGCAATTATTGGCGGTATTGCACATGGATTTTTCATCACATTATTGCCAGCGTTATTAGTAGGTATATTTAATTCAATGGGATTTGTTAATGCAACCGCAACAGATGTTGATACTGTAACTGCAGCATTGTTGTACGCATGGATTATTGGGCCAATTTTGAAGAACTTCTAAAATGAAGGAGATAGCAAATTATGTTTGGATTTCTAAAAAAGAACAAGGTAGAAAAACAAGAGATAAAAAAAGAGCCAACATTATCACCTGAACAAGTGCAAAAAATCCAGGAAGAAATTGCAACTTTAGAAGGTGAAATAGCAAAAATTTCAAATGAAGACATTGAAGAATTAGCTAAAAAATACGAGGAAGTCGGTTTACTCCAAGCCGAAATTCAAGCAGATGACCAAGCGATTGTGACGCTAGAAAAAAGTATTGAAATAAAACGTTCGATTGGTGAAGGCTATAAAAAACTGATGAGTCTTTATAACAAAAAGCGGGCTGAATCAGCTCGTAATGGTGATGATCAAGGAATTGATTATTATATGGGGAAAATGGATGAAATGCGCCAAATTGCCAAGCAAGTAACGATTATGGGTAAATAAATCAAAGGATTGGAAGGATTATAAATGTATACAACTTTAAAAGAAGTAACCCAAAAAGCAGAGGAACTAAATTTTACAGTAGGAGCCTTTAATACACACAATCTAGAAATGTTGCCTGATATGTTAAGAGCGGCAAAAGAGATGGGATCTCCGATTATTATTCAAACATCAGTTGATACCGCGCGTTACATTGGTTTTAGCGTATTGGTTAATGTTATGAAAGCGATTTGTGATAATGAAATGGTTGATGGTGTATTACATTTAGATCATGCTCGCAATTTTGATGATATTAAAGAAGCGATTGATGCAGGATATACTTCTGTTATGTATGATGGTTCACACTTACCTTTTAAAGAGAATATTTTAAAAACACGCGCAGTGGTAGAATACGCACATGCTAGAGGGGTATCTGTAGAAGGCGAATTGGGTACAATTGGTGGAACTGAAGAAGGGATACACGTTGCAGAAGATGATAAGGTTTATACTCGTCCAGAAGATGCAGTTGAATTTGTTAAGGCAACAGAAGTAGATGCCTTAGCGATTGCAATAGGAACAAATCACGGTCAATTTAAGTCAAAAACAGAAGTAAATATTCCTTTATTAAAAGAAATTGATTCCGTAGTAGATGTTCCTCTGGTAATTCATGGGGGTACCGGTGTAAAAGAAGAAGATTATCCAGAATTAATTAACAATGGTATTCGTGAATTTAATGTGGGAACAGAATTATTAGTGAACTGGACTAAGATTGCCAAAGAGACATTTGGTGCAACAGAAGTAAATAAATCATTACGACATAATGTTATTCCAGCAAATGAAGCAGTAGAAAAAATCATTAAACACAAAATAAGTTTATTCATGAATGTAGAGAGTCCAACAAATCTTGGCAACTAAACGCAAAAAATATTTATTGCTTCTTGCTGGAAGTCCTGGTACGGGAAAAACTTATTTACTAAATTTAATTCGAGAACGCTTTTCTGATCTGTATGTCGTTACACCAGACGAAGCGAAAGTTTATTACGCTGAAGAGATTGGCTTTGATAATCTTACACAGCGAGCAGAACAAGAAAAAAATAAAGTCTGGCCTTTTTATTACAAAGCATTGGATTTATATATGGAGGCTGGGAAAAAGCTAGTTGTTTCAGAATATCCTTTTAGCTCTAAACAAAAAGATAAGCTCTTAGATTTAGCCCAAAAATATCAGTATGAAATAATTACTATTCGTTTAGTAGCTGATTTTGAGGTGTTATGGCAAAGACGCTATCAGCGTGATCGCGAGTCAGATCGACACTTAAGCTTTGTCATGGACCACTATCATTATGGGGATACATGTAATGACGTGTCAAAAGCCTCCAATCACATTACGAAAGAAGAATTTTATCAGATTGTTTCCCAACGACAATATGATAAATTTCAATTGGGGGAAGTGATTGAATTTGATGTCAGTGATTATAGTAATGTGGATTATAAACCCACACTTGATTATTTAGAAGATAAGATTAAACACGATAAATAAAAAAATCTCCGCATTTTATGCGGAGGTTTTTTAGGCAAACACCAGCAAAAAAAGCGTAACTTTTGACCAAAATTTACCATAAGCGTACCATTGGTAATAGAAGAAAATAAATGCAAGAGATAACTTATCTCAATGAAAAAATGCATGAAATTTTTGAAAAATTATAAGAAGGTGGTTGATTATGGAAAAACGCGGATTTGATTGGGGTTCACTGATTTTAGGAATTTTATTTGTGATTGTTGCCCTGATGTCTTTTCAAGATCCAGTTGGGAATTTAGTCGCAATTGTGATTGTCTTTGGTGTATTTGCAATTTTAAAAGGGATTTTTGAAATTTTCTTGCGTAATCGTTTTAAAGATTTGACAGGTTATAAAGCCAAAATGCCATTAGTAGTGGGGATTTTAGATATTATTATTGGTATCTTCTTACTTTGGAATATGAATGCGAGTGTTTTGGCATTGCCGTTTGTCTTTGCGATTTGGTTTATCGTCGACTCCATTTTTGGTTTATTTAATTTGGATTTGGCTCGCCAACACAGCAATGGCTATTTCTGGTTCTCATTAATTATTGATATTTTGGGAATCATTGTTGGATTTATGTTGCTATTTAATCCGATTTCTTCGGCATTAACGCTTAGTTTCTTAGTCGGTTTTTATTTCATGATGTGGGGGATTACCCAGATCGTCTATGCTTTTCGCAAATAATTAGGCACACCTAAGTAAATAGTCGCCCTCTTGTTCTTTTTATGCTACAGTTAAATAAAAAGAGCAGGAGGTTTTTTTGTGCTGGATTGGATTTTACAGTTGCAACCGTGGCAGCAGGCGTTAACAGGCACGGCTTTTACGTATTTTATGACAGCCCTCGGTGCGGCATTAGTATTTTTCTTTAAAGAAATCAAAAAAGATGTTTTAAATTTGATGCTTGGTTTTGCCTCAGGGGTCATGATTGCAGCTAGTTTTTGGTCTTTACTAGATCCGGCTATTGCCCGTGCAGAAGAAAATGGTTCGCAATTTCCTTGGCTTGTCGTGGCGATTGGGTTTGGGGTAGGAGGATTATTTTTATATCTAGCTGATAAAACGATTCCCCACATGCACTTTGGTCCAGATCATGAACAAGAAGGACTGCCAACGCATTTGAAACGGACGATTTTATTAGTGTTTTCTATTACGTTACACAATATTCCAGAAGGACTTGCTGTAGGGGTGGCATTTGGTGCGGCAGCTAGTGCAGACAACCCAACGGCGGCGGTCTTGGCGGCAATTTCAGTCGCGTTAGGAATTGGGATTCAAAATTTCCCAGAAGGTGCGGCTGTTTCGATTCCATTACGACAAGAAGGGCTAAGTCGGACAAAAGCGTTTATTTACGGCCAAGCCTCCGGAATTGTTGAACCGATTGCCGGGGTGATTGGGGCCATTTTAGTTTCACGCATGACAGCAATTTTGCCTTATGCTCTTGCTTTTGCTGCTGGGGCAATGATTTATGTCGTGGTAGAAGAATTAATTCCAGAAGCACAGCAAGAAAGTTCAAGTCATCGTCATTTTGCTGTTTTTGGAACGATGTTGGGCTTTATGATTATGATGATTTTAGACGTGGCATTAGGTTAAAATAGCAGTAAAAAATACCAGACACCCACTGATAGATTTAGTAAAAACTAACACTATCAGTTGCGTCTGGTATTTTTTGGCTAGAGAATTAATAGTAGCGTCTTTGGTTATGTTTTGCAGAAGCGCCAGTTAACCAACGGACAAGTGCAATTGCAATTAATAAGGGAATTCCAAAACGAAAGGCTAACGCAAGCAAAGAACCCGCAATTCCTAAGACAATATTTAAAACGATCCCGGCGACAAAAAGAAACCCAATAAACATCAAGATACGCATTAACATTGAATTATTTTCCATAATAACTCCTCCATTTATTTAAAAGCCAATAATTGCTGTCAAAATGACAGTCAAACTACTTGTATCCTGTTTTAAAAGTAGTTGCTTTTGCTATGAAACTAGCATAGCAAGAATAACGTCTGTTTTAATCAGCCCCAAGTCCGATATTTTGCTGGTCCTTGGGGTAGATTTTAAACAAATTAAGACAAATGAAGTTCTTATTTTGTGATTGTCGTCTTTTTTGCTATGCTTAATTTAATAACTACGTAACGGGATAAATTAATAAGAAAAGGATGGAAACGACAGGAAAGAAGGGGTTTAATGGAATTAAAGCTGGGTAATGAAAATTTCCAACGGGCGGCTAGTTGCTATATTCGGATGGAAGTTTTTGTTTTGGAAAGAGGGATTCCTCTAGCAGAAGAATTTGATGACTTAGATACTACTGACAGGTATTATGCTGTGATTTATGATGGTGATTTGCCAGTAGCGACAGGACGGATTTTTATTGAAGATGAAAAAACGATTCGTCCCACGCGAATTGCCACGTTAAAAGAGTACCGCAAACAAAACTTAGGGGCTAAAATTATGACCGCCATTGAAGATTATGGCATAGCAAATGGCTATGTTCGCTCTTTAGTTCACGCGGAGCAAACGGCGGTCGGTTTTTATCAAAAATTAGGCTACACTATTTGCTCAGATATCTATTATGAAGATGGCGTTGCGTGTCAATCTTTAGAAAAAAACTTGTGAAATAAGTTGTGACAAAAGCGTCCAGCTTCAAGAAATAAGACGGAATTTTCGAAAATTGTTTGTCAAATTTTTGGGAAATTCCGTCTTATTTCCGAAGAAGCGGCTTCTATCAGACCGTTTATTCAAAAATAATAGGTTGTGACAAGTCTTCTGTCACAACCTATTTTCATGTTGATAAATGTTATTTTATAGCAACTAAAGATCACAATAGAATTATTTAGCGAGTGAAATATTTTGACCCTATATAAGCGGTAAAAGGGAGGGTCGCAACTGTCATAATGCCAGCGAGAAAGCTCACTACGATTTCGGCCACAAAAGCTTTAGCGTTGATTAATGTTTCAAAAGAATAGTGTAAATCACTAAACCAAAAAATGAGAGCTAAATTATTGGCTACAAAGGCAAAAAAGAGCGTGTGAATACTTGAGCCTAAAATCTCTTGGACGACTTTCATACTGGAGGAAAAAAGATCTTTCATCTTTAAAACTTGTCCTTGGTAACGCAGTTCATAAAGCGCACTAGCAACCGCCATACTCGCATCAATCACAGCTCCTGACATACTCATAATAATTAAAATTGTCGTCAGCGCCTGAAAAGGTACTGCAACTGAAAAATCAAGTGAGGCCAGTTCATCAATTTCTTCTGGTGTAAAACCCGAAATAGCAATTATTTTGGTTAAAAATGGGATAAAAAGTAACATTAAAAGAAATGTTATTATCGCACAAAAAAAGGCGAGTTTAGTCTTTTCATTATAGCCATTGGTATAAAATAAAATAATGCTTGTAAGGGCGAGTAAGACGATTAGAAAAACTGGCACCACAGCAAAATTACGACTGATTAAATAAATGGCGGCTAAAAAAAGTGTCAACGTCATAAAAATGCCAGTAATTAAATAAAAGGCGGGTTTGCCCAAGATAATAAAACTTAAAAGACAAAGGATGAAAAAAAGGAAAATCAAGACGTTCACGCTTTTCTCCTCCTTTCTAAAATAACGCACAAAAGACTAGCGGGAATCGAAAGTAAAATGGTAAAGGCGCCACAAAACGCGCGCAGTAACTCCAATGACAAATGTAATTGAAGCGTGGAAACAAATGGCCAGCCGTTTTTTAAATAAAAAATCAGCATTGGAATAGCGCCACTTAAATAGGCAAATAATAACACGTTCATCATAGAAGACGTAACATCTTGGGCAATACGACGACCAGAGCGCAACAATTCTTTTTGGGAGATAGTGGGTTGTTGATAGACAAGTTCTTTTAAAGAAGATACTAAAGTTACCACCATATCAACAGCCGCCCCAATACCTCCGACAAGTAAACTGCCGTAAAAAACCCCCAAATAAGGTCGGGTTAGAAATTGCATTTCTTCAAAGCGAATCCCATTGTTTTCAAATAATTTTAATGCGGTGAGACAAATTAAAAATCCTCCTAATACAATACCGCCAGTGGTTAAAATTAAATCAATCCGAAAAGCTTTAATGCCGTAATTGGCTAAAAAAGTGATGATAATCGAGCTGGCACCATAAAGAAACATTAAGCCAAGCGTTGGTAGTCCAGAAAATAACGTATCTAAGCGCAGGAGGAAAAAAAGTACGCCTAAGTTTAACACCAACCCCCAAAGTGCCAACACACCACTTTTTCCACCTAAGAGTAAGACTAGACTCAAAAAGACAAAAATAATTGCCACCACAACACCATCTTGTTTTTCGGCGATGATTTCTTCTTTGTTAGAATTTAGTAAAAGTTGTTGACCAGCTTTAAAAGAAATTGTTAGTGCCGCGACACTATGGGCATCGGTTTTAAGCGTGACCGCATCTTTTTGGTGATTGACCAGCTGGCCTGAAATTTTAATCTGATCATCTTGTTTTTGTACTTTTTTTACGGCTAAAACTGGTGACTGGTACAAAACACCGCTATAACGTTGCACTAAAAAACCAGCCAGCACAGAAATTAGGATTAATAAAAATAAGGTAATGATTTTTTTCTTCACTAAAATTTGCTCCGTTCTTTTAAGCTAATAGTAAAAATATACACCTTGCTTAAAGAGGTGACAAATGTGGCAATTATCATTTGTAGAGTGAGGATTTCTTTTAGCCATAATTGCTAGCTAGATCAAAATGAAAATCTTGCGAGGTTACTAAAGAGTAAAAAATTCCGATCAGATCTTTACCTTCACGAAAAAACCTGCTTGTAAAAAATTCTCCACTTAATTTTTATTTGTTATTTTATTTTTAAAAACTGAAAAAATGTGATGATGTGAACGAAATAAAAAAACAAGTAACATTTTTATCTTGCATAATCTGAAAACGCATACTATACTGAGGTCAAACTTTTTAAAGAAAGTAGGAAATGTGATGTTCTTTAATAAAAAGAAAAAGAGTGAAACAATCTACACTCCAATTGACGGTACTTTAAAAGGGTTAGAAGCAGTAAGTGATCCTGTTTTTTCAGAAAAAATGATGGGGGACGGCTTTGCTGTCACACCCAGTGATGGCACCTTGTATGCTCCAATAAATGGCACAGTTTCAAGTGTTTTTCCGACAAAACACGCCATCGGTCTCACTTCGAAAAACGGGGTGGATATTTTAATTCACATTGGGATTGATACGGTCGAATTAGATGGTGCTCCTTTTGAAATTTTCGTCAAAGAAGGAGATAACGTAACTCCAACAACAAAAATTGCCACAATTGATTTACCCCTTTTAGCGGCAAAAGAAAAAGAAAACGATGTGATGGTTGTTTTCACCAATATGGATGCCATCAAATCAATTGATTTAAAAATAACAGGAAGCTTGCAACATGGCGCAGAATTAGGTGCGGTGGTTACAAACTAAAGATACCAATATAGTTATAAAAATCATGTTGACACCGTTTACAAAATCTGTTAAATTGAGCATGCAGTAAAGAAAGGGTCCATCATGAAAGTTATTAAAGTGCTAAATAATAGTGCGGCAATCGTTATGGAAAACGATCATGAAGCAATCGTGATCGGCAATGGTCTTTCTTTTGGCAAAAAAACAGGGGATAAAATTGACCCCAATCAAGTTGAGCGTAAATTTGTAGCCAATACGAATCAAATCGATGAGAAATTTCAAAAACTTTTTGAAAAAATTAGTTATGAAGAGTCGACATTGGCTTTTGAGATTATTGAGCATTTTAAGCAAAACTTGACGTATCCGCTAAATGATTTGATTTATCTTTCTTTAGCCGATCATATTAGCTTTGCCATTGAACGTGCCAAGACAGGGGTGTATTTGCCCAATGCGGTACTTCATGAAGTTCAAATGTTTTATCCTACGGAATATCGTTTAGGGGAATGGGCAGTGTCTCTTTTAAATGAAAGGGCACAAGTCGATTTGCAAGCAGATGAAGCTGGCTTTATCGCCTTACACATCATTAATGCCCGCTGGCGAGGCGAAAGTCATTCTGAACAGGATTTTAACAAAATTATTAGTGATTTAATCGCCCTTTTAAACGATGTCTATCAGCGGGATTTCAAGCAAGATAGCATTAATTATCATCGTTTGGTGACGCATTTGAAATACTTTCTTTTGCGGGAATTTGGGATGAAACAACAAGTTCAAGTGGATGATTTTGGTTATTTTGACCAAGTAATTCAAGATTTTCCTCATGCTTACTTAGGGGCGCAAAAAATTTCGCAATACTTGGAAACATTTTTTGGTCACCAAGTACCAAAAGAAGAAAAGGTCTTTTTGACCATTCATATTAATCGTATTCTTCAAAACTAGAGTGTTACTATTCGGTAGGCAAGATCTAGTCAGAAGGGTTTCTAAAACGCAGTGACGACTGCGGTCTTTAGGCTACCTTCTGACTAGGTCTTTTTTATATTTTAATTTTTAAAAGCGTTTTCTTATAACTTGTAGCATGCCAAGTTAACAGGTGACCTTTTAAACCTAAAATTTCGTCACAATTTTTATTCGCAGTTTTTAGAAAGTAAAAAAGGCCATTGCAAAAGATTTTTACTTTTGGGTTTTAAAAAGCTTTTGCAAAACCACATCAATTAGGAGGAATGAAAATGAGTAACGCAGCGACAGTATCACGAACACTACGAACAAAAGTTTTGAGCTTTTTACAAGAATTAGGGAAAACCTTTATGTTTCCTGTTTCAACTTTGGCTTTTATGGGGATTTTAGTTGGATTAGGTAGTTCCGTAACTTCTGCGGCGATGATTGAAAAGTTGCCCTTTTTAGGTAATGATATTATTCAATTTATTTTTAGTTTTATGAACACAGTTGGGGGCTTTGGTTTTACCTATTTACCAGTCATGTTTGCCATGGCAATTCCATTTGGCATGTGTAAAAGAAACAAAGGTGTGGGGGCCATCGCCGCTTTTGCTGGCTATGTGGCAATGAATTTATCGATTAACTTCTTGCTCAATTATCGGGGAGAATTAGCCGATGCTGATAATATGAAAATCGCCGGTCAAAATATGGTATTAGGGATCCAAAGTATTGAAATGGGTGTTTTGGGCGGAATTATCGTCGGTTTAATCGTTTATGCTTTGCAAGAAAAATTCCAAGATATTCGCTTACCTGATGCTTTTTCATTCTTTGGTGGAATTCGTTTTATTCCAATTATTAGCGTGTTGGTTTTAGGGTTAGTTGGGTTAATCGTTCCTTTTACTTGGCCGGTATTACAATCTGGGATTGAAGCGTTAGGTAATGGGATTCAAGGCGCCGGAATTTTTGGTCCATTTTTATATGGATTAGGGGTTTTATTATTGAAACCGTTTGGGATGCACCATATTTTACTGGCTTTGGTTCGTTTTACTGAAGCTGGCGGTACACAGGTAGTAGACGGCAAACCAATTTCGGGCGCTTTAAATATTTTTTATGCTGAATTAAATGCCGGTGCACCAATTTCACATCAAGCAACTGCGTTTTTATCACAAGGATTTATGCCAACTTTCATGTTTGGTTTACCAGCGATTTGTTTAGCCATTTATTTAACAGCGTATAAGAAAAATCGTCCTGGCATCAAAGGAATTTTGATTTCTGCTGTCTTGGTAGCTGTTGTAACTGGAATTTCAGAGCCGACTGAATTCTTGTTCTTGTTTTTAGCGCCAAGTTTATACTTGTTCCACTCTGTAATGTCTGGCGCAGCGTTAATGGTGATGAGTTTGATCGGAGTCAATATCGGTAATACCGATGGCGGGATTTTGGACTGGTTGATTTTTGGTATCATGCAAGGCAATGAAACGAAATGGTATTTATTAATTCCAGTGGGGATTGTCTGGTTTGCCATTTACTTCTTTGTGTTCCGCTGGTATATTTTAAAACACAATTTGGAAACACCAGGACGAGAAGAAGACGAAGTAGCTTTAGCTGACGGCGTTACTGCGAAACCAAAAACATTTACTAAAGGCAATGGCATATACGATCCAGGTGTTATTTTAGAAGCGCTAGGTGGTAAAAGCAATGTAACAAGTTTAGACAATTGTGTGACGCGTTTGCGTTTGCAGTTAAAAGATAAAAGTTTAATGGATAAAGCAACTTTGAAAAAAGCGGGGGCATTGGCGATTGTGGAACTAGATGACCACAATGTTCAGGTAGTTATCGGTGCACAAGTACAAACTGTGAAAAACGGCATTGAAGAAATGATGGTGAGTTTGGCATGATGAAAGTAGATTATCAATTTGATCAAATGGCCGACCGAAGAATTGATCATGCGAGAAAGTGGGATCAAAAAATTATTCAAAGTAAATATCCTGGTACCCCAAAAGACTGCATTCCGATGTGGATTGCCGATATGGATTTTAAGGCTGCACCTGCGATTAATGAAGCCTTTATGAAAATTGCGCAAAATGGGGCTTACGGCTATACGTATGCTTATGATGAATTTTACGAAGCAGTGATGAATTGGCATAAACACCGTCACAATAATCAGGTAGAAAAAGATTGGATTACCTTATCTTATGGTACGGTTTCAACGATTCATTATTTGTATCAGGCATTTTGTCAACCCAATGATTGTGTCATTATGAATACGCCAGTTTATGATCCTTTTCGTTATGCTGCTGTGCATAATGGCATTAATGTTGTCGCAAACACACTTAAACTTGTTGCAGGCCGATATGAAATTGATTTTGACTTATTAGAAGAACAATTACGCACAAGACGGCCGAAAATTTTTCTGTTTTGCTCACCTCACAATCCGTCTGGTCGCATGTGGGAACTAGCAGAAATAAAAAAGGTGGCGCAGTTGTGTCAGCAATACGGAACAATCTTTGTCTGTGATGAAGTCCATTCAGAAATTATCTTAAGTGGTAAATTTGTTTCCGCTTTACAACTGCCTGAAAGTTATTATGATAATTTGATTGTGCTGACTTCACCGAATAAAGGCTTTAATCTAGGTGGACTAAAGACGTCTTATTCGATTATCCCAAATGAACAATTACGTCGGATTTTCCGCCACCGTTTGGAAATGAATTCAATTACTTCACCGAATTTATTTGGCGTAGTCGGCATTATTACTGCCTATAATGAGTGTGAAGACTGGCTGGATGCTATGACAGACTACATTCGGGAAAACTATCGCTATACTAAAGAATTCATCGAAAACAATCTGCCTGACTGGCAATTAATGGAGATGTCAGCGTCTTATCTGCCGTGGATTGATATTTCAAAAACAGGAAAAACCGCGTTAGACATTGTCGAACCTTTGGCAAAAATTGGCGGTGTCATTATTGAACCAGGCACCAATTACGCCAGTGACGGCGAAAACTTTGTCCGCTTAAATATTGGTACTCCTAAGCCAATTTTAGTTGAAGCACTAAACCGGATTAAAGCATTTATGGTGAGAAATTAATCGAAAAAAAACAAAAAAGCTGTGACGCATTTAAAGTTGTCTAAAAGAATTCAAGCAAAAGGCGAATTCTTTTAGGCGCTTTTTTGTCACAGCTTTTTATATTATTTTTTTTAAATCATCTACCTATTTAAAAAGATTAGGAATTCACGATATAATCAGGTTCTTTATTGTGTAAAACGGCTAAGGCGTTTTGGGCCACAATCATAGCCATCGCATCGCGGGCTTCCACAGTAGCATTCCCAATATGCGGCGTTAAGATTACTTGTGACATTTGTTTTAAAGTATCACTGACTTTGGGTTCAAATTCATAAACATCTAAAGCCGCACCGGCGATTTTTTCTGTTTGTAAGGCTGTAATTAAATCTGCTTCTGAGACAATTGGTCCTCTAGAAGCATTGATTAAAAATGCGCCAGGTTTCATTTGCGCAAAGGCTGCTTGGTCAATTAAATGATATGTGCCATTAGTTAAAGGTGTATGCAAACTAATCACATCTGCTTGAGCTAAAACTTCTGCTTGTGAAAGATAAGTAGCCCCTAAAGTTTCTTCTACTTCTTTTTCTAGTTGGTGGCGTTGACTGTAAATAATTTTCATGCCAAAAGCTTTCAAACGCTTGGCTACTCCTTGACCGATTTGTCCCATGCCGATAATGCCTAATGTCTTATCTTTTAATTCATGACCTAAAAAGAAAAGAGGTGCCCAACCGGAAAAACCAGTCGTGCGCATTAAGTGATCCCCCGCTACAATGCGGCGACTTAATGAAATGATTAGGCCGGCCGTAAGTTCTGCGGTGGCATCGGTTGAAACAAAGGGCGTGTTGGTAACATAAATCCCTTTTTCTTTCGCGTAGTCTGTGGCAATGTTATTAAATCCGGCGCCAAAGTTAGCAATTAATTTCAATTTAGGCGCGGCATCAATAATTGCGGCATCGACAGTGGTGGAAAGTGGTGTAATTAAAACGGTGCTGTCTTTTACTTTTTGTTGTAACGTTGCTTGATCGATTAGTCCTTCACCGGTGAACATTTCAAATGAAATATTATTTTCTTGTAACAGTTGGATGCCTTTTTCAGGAATTTTAGCTGAGATATAAATTTGTGCCATCATGTTCCCTCCTCTTCTTTCTTTAATTGTAAAGTTCTTAGTGAAATAAGTCGAAAACTTTGAATTATTCTCACAGTGGTTGTAATAAAGTTTTCGTCTGCAAAAAGAAACCGATGTCATTTTTTGTGGGAAAGTTAGTTAAAGGAAGGTATAATGAAATAAAATTACCGATTAGTTAGACTTAGGGTAGAATTTAACATAAAAGGAGCAATCAAAATGAAAGCAGTTATCACCAGTGAAGAGTTTTATACAGAAGGTGGCTGTAATGCCTGCCAACCTTTTACGATGGCGACGTATGATTTAACGTTTGAAGACGGCACGACAACATCACTTGAGGAGTTAGATGTTTCTTCTTTAATTATGGCGCTGGCGCAAAAAAATCAGTGGCGCCAATCTTATGAAGAAGACGGTTTTGATGATATTTTAATTTATCAAAAAGAAGCGACAAAGATTACCGTCAAAGAAACCCTGCGTCAAATCACTTTTGAAAAAGCTGGCACGACCCAAACTTTTGTGAAAAAAGACTGTGATTTAACAGCTCTATTTTCCCGTGTCAATGAAATTGCTAAAGATTTTTTTGCACTTTCAAATACCGATTTCGAAGTAAGACCTTTGGAAAAATAAAAAGCATTCAATCAATGAAATGAAGGCTATCGCAGATCATTATTTATTTGTAAGTGAAGTCCTAGAATGAAAAAACATGCTGGTGCTCTAAAGTGAAGCGACCCTCAAAAGGTAGACCAACAAATCTAACTTTTTGGGGGCGCTTCACACTTCAAAGCGCAGGCGTGTTTTTTTAGTATGTAAAAAATTATGTGCTTTTCGATTTATTTAATGAGTTTAGTCTGCTTTTTTCATGGCACTAAAGTAAAAAAGTAGGCAACAAAAAAGCACCTGCTGACTATTTTCGCAGATGCTTTTTAAGAATAACTGGAATCTTCCATGGGAGTTTACTCCTTACGCAGATTTTTGTAATTCTTGAACCGCTTGTTCAATCGTTACACCGGTAGCAAAGTGATTACTGTTGCGTTGGTCAAAAACGATAAACAAGTTCAACTTGGTGTCCAACGTTACCCGATAAGGTACGTTTGTTTTTGTGTTATAGAATGTCATATTCATTCTCCTTTCTTTGTTTTGCTGACGAAAGGCAACTAAGTTGATAACGAAATTCCACTGTTATCATACAGCCATTTCAGAAAATTTTCAAACAAAACGCTTCTTTGCAAGCATATTTGGACCGTGTCCCTACCAATTCCCCATTTTTTTCAGTCTTCACTGAAATTATCGACCGTTTTATAAACTGATTCTTCCTATAATAAGGGTATCAACAAATTAGGAGGACATGCTTATGAAATGGTATCAGTTAAAGACAACGCAAGTTTTACAAAAATTAGCAAGCCAAACGGATGGTTTAAATAAAACACAACGACAAGAACGTTTAATGGAAAATGGTGAAAATAAAATTGCCGAAAAACAACAGGTAAAACCTTGGCGCAAATTTTTAAAGCATTTTACTGATTTATTAATGCTCGTTTTACTATTTGCCGCTATTTTAAAATTTATGACCGGTGACTTGGTAGAAGGGGGCATTATCTTACTTGTGGTGGTGGTTAATGGCTTGGTTAGTTACTGGCAAGAACGAAAAGCCGAGGAATCACTGGATGGCTTAAAGCAGATGATGAGTCAAGAAGCAGTGATTTTAACAAATGGGCAAAAAGAAACTGTGCCTACAACCTCCATTGTTCCGGGGGACATTTTATATTTAAAAGCCGGAGACGTGGTGGCAGCAGATGTGCGCCTAGTGGAAGTTCACGATTTAGTAGTCGAAGAGGCAATTTTAACTGGTGAAGCTGAGGCCGTTGAAAAAAATACGACGGAAATTTTGCAAGAAGTAATGGCCGGCGATCAAAAAAATATGGCGTTTTCTGGTACACTGGTGCAAGCGGGTTCTGCTACAGGTGTTGTCGTTGCAACTGGGAGCGACACAGAAATTGGGAAAATCAATCAGGCGCTACAAACAGTAACGGAAACGACTACCCCACTGGTACGCAAGATGCACCAGTTAAATAAGCAAATTTTTCGTGGTATTCTCGTTTTAATTCTCTTCTTAATTTTCTTTACCACGTTCCGGTATGGGATGGAATTAAACTTACTTTTCTCGGCTATGATTGCGTTAATTGTGGCCATGATTCCAGAAGGTTTACCAGCGGTTTTAACGATGATTTTATCCCTTGGAGTTAAAGAGATGGCGACAGAAAATGCCATCATTAAAAGTATGCCTTCTGTGGAAACATTGGGCTCAATGACGGTTATTTGCTCTGATAAAACCGGTACGTTAACGAAAAATGAAATGACAGTTGTGACTACCGCTACTGACAACAAAGCGTTATTAATGGAAATTATGAATAACTGTCAGGATTTGAAACTACAAGACGATGAAGATGTTAAAAAATTAAAAGGCAATCCGACTGAATTGGCACTCTTACATTACGTAGCCGAAGAAAAACTACCATTAAAAAAACAAATTGGTAAAATTCCTTTTAGTTCCAGTACCAAATACATGGCAACGATGCATAAGGAAGCTACTGGTAATTGTATTTTTATTAAAGGCGCACCAGAAGTTTTACTAGCAAAAGCCAAATTAAGTGCTGCTGAAATGAAGTCTTGGCAACAACGCGCTTCAAGTTTTGCTAAAAAAGGACAGCGGGTCTTAGCCTTTGCTGTTAAAAATGTAGCCGCTGATACAATCCTTAACGCAGAAGTGTTAACAGATTTAGAATTTGTTGGACTAGTGGGCATTATTGATCCACCCAAAGAAAGTGCGATTCAAGCGATAAAAGAAAGCCAAGCTGCTGGTATCACGGTTAAAATGATTACCGGCGATCACAAAGATACAGCCCAAGCGATTGGTAGTCAAATTGGGTTAAAGCACACTGCCCAAGTTTTAGAAGGAATAGAAATTGACCTATTAACTGATGAAGAATTAGCGCAAGCGGTTAAAAAAGTAGATATTTGTGCCCGCACCACGCCCGAGCACAAATTACGAATTGTTACCGCCCTTCAAAATAATGGCGAAGTAGTCGGCATGACTGGTGATGGCGTAAACGATGCACCAGCGTTAAAGAAAGCTGATATCGGTATTGCGATGGGAATTAAAGGTAGTGAAGTAACTAAGCAAGCCGCAGATATGGTTTTAGCCGATGATAATTTCCACACGATTGCTAAAGCAGTTAAAGAAGGACGTCGGATTTTTGATAACTTAAAGAAAACTATCAACTTTTTCTTACCATCGGCTTTAGCTCAAGGCTTGATTGTAGTCATTGCGTTATTATTAAATCGTCCTTTGCCACTAACACCAGTTCAAATTTTATGGGTGAACATGGTGACAACTATTACGCTTTCTTACGCTTTAGGGTTTGAAAAAGCCAGTCAAGATACGATGACGCGGCCACCGCGACCAGTCAATGAAGGCATATTGTCAGGTTATAGCTTGTTTCGAATTGTCTATGTCTCGTTAATTACGGTCTTGCCGGCTTACTTTATTGCGTTACAATTTGAAGGTACGGCATTACAGCAGACAATTCTACTGCAAACAATCGTGATGGCTCAAGCTGTTTACATGTTAAATTGTCGGGAATTACTAAAGCCAGCGTTAAATAAAGCGATGTTCCAAAATAAAGCGTTGTTTATTTCCTTAGCGCTATTACTTTTATTGCAGACAATTGTCGTCTTTACACCGATTGCTCAAAGTCTGATCGGTACCACAAGCTTAAATATGATGCAACAACTGCTAGTCTTAGGTCATGTTGGTATCTTGTTTGCAATCGTAGAAACAGAAAAGTGGTTAACGCGTCGCTTTTCTAAAAGAGCAGCTGTCCAAAAAGTTAACTAATTACAAATAAGTTTCATAAGTGAGCTCGGCCAACTGGCGGAGCTCATTTTTAGTTGGAAAAGTAGAAATATAAAAAATAGGTAAGTCACTTTGATCCAAAGGAAAATTTGAAACGATTAAATCTTTGGCACTAGCTTTTAAGTGGGGCAAATCAGTAACTTCAATGGTCTTTAATGCAATTCTCTTACCTAAGTAGTCGTTTAATTCTTGTTCGACAAAAGCTTTCCAGGCAGGTTCGCTTTGAAATAAAAAGTAAACGGTTCGTGTTTTTGCTTGCAGTGAAAAAAAGGCTTGCTGTTGCAATAACGCAATCAAATGCAGCAAATAAACCGGTTTGTTTGCTTTAGCTTCAGTTAAATCTTGTTGCAATAGCCGCAAATTATCTGCTTGCAATGTGGCAAATGTGGCCTTTTGGGGTGGCGATTGTTGATAGTCGGCTTCAAATTTATCCGCTAAATCAGGAGATTCATTATATTTCAAAAGTAAAAGCATTAAATTTTCAGCCAAATTTGTAGCGTTTAAAGTAGGTAGTTGAAAATCTTGGCTCCACTGTAAGACAAACTGTTTGGTGCGGGCTGTTAAATCATGATAACTATGGGTAAGTACCTGTTGTAAGTGTAAGCCAAATTGATTATTGTAATTCCAACTTTCTAAAAAACAGAAAAAAGCAAAAAATAATTCGTTTCCTTCTAAATAAACGCCTTCTTTTTGATAAAGTGCCTTTAGATAAGGAGCGTATAATTGAAACAAAGCATCTTCTTTAAATGAAAATTCTGGCAGCAAACAGCGGGTTTTATTGCGGATGGTATTAATGAAAAACCAACAAACACCAAAAATCTCTTCGGTTTCTGCTTGAATTTTGGCTTTTTTTACTTGCTGTAAAAATTGAAAGTAATGGACTTCGTGTACGGCATAATCGCTAAAAAAGTAATTATTATGGGTAAAAGGAACTAAAAGCCGATGATAAAAAATACGAATATTACTTTCTAAGCCTTCAAATTTGGCGTTAGTGGCAGTTAATTTAATTTGTAAATGATAATCTTGTAATTGGGTATTTATCTTTTTGGTATGCCGCTTTAGTGTTTCAAAAGAAACACCAGTGGCGTTTAAAAAAGGTTTAATCGCTAAATTTGGTTGAAATAACAATGCTTTTATTAATTGCACGCTAAGAGAATAGGGCAAAAAAACAGCCCATAGATCGTTGGTTAATGCTTCTTTTGTTCTTTGTAAGGCAATTCCGCTACTGTCGGTTTTGATTTGCCAGTCTTTTGGCAACTGTTCTTTAATGATTTGCAAATCGGAAAAAACCGTTCGTTCTGTCGTTTGTAGCTGATTTGCTATTTCTTTGGCGGTAATTTGCGGCTGATGTAACAGTTGTTCTAATAAACGAATTTGCCGGTGCAGATCTTTTTCTGTGATAATTCTCTTTAATAGCGCATACATTATAAGCCCATCCCCTTTGTTTTTAGCATACGGAGAAAAAAAGTTCTCGTCAAGACGAAGCCGGTGAATCGGTTAGTAAAGCAAAAGGAACTAAAATAAAAAAGTTAGTCAGAAAAAATGCTCAATTTGTCACAAATGAAAAAATGAAGACTATTTTTTTGATTAGAAGAAAAAAAGTTTCATGAGATTTTTGCTATGTGTTATCTGAGATAATTTTCTGAAAGTTTTCTCTCCCAAATGCGTAAACTAGTTTACGTGAGAAAACAAAACCTAACATCAAAATGTTAGAAGTGCCTTGAATTTCATTTTAATCAGGGTAAAATCTTTTAAAAATCCTACGAAATATTTTTAGCCCTTCGTGGTGTAAGAAGAAAAATTTGCTGGCACAAACTGTGTCCCAAATTTTTTTTGCCCAAAATTGGTTTTTGATGCTGAAAGTGGTGAAAAATGTCCGTGGGATCAAGAAAGGTGTTCTTTATGTCAAAATATCAGCGCAAAGTGCTAGTTTCTACCTCAGCAGGGATTGCTCTTGAGAACATGGATATTATGTTCTTATCTTTTTCCTTGTCGACCATTATTACAACTTTTGGTATTACAGGAACGCAAGCCGGTTTTATTTCGACCATTACCAACCTCGGTATGTTAGTCGGCGGAATTATTTTTGGAATTTTAGCTGATAAATACGGGCGGGTAAAAGTTTTTTCCCAAACCGTGATCATCTTCTCGCTTGCTTCGTTACTAATGTTTTTTGCTTCTAATATTTATCTGGTTTATCTTTTCCGCTTTATTGCCGGAATTGGCGCCGGTGGGGAATATGGGGCATGTATGTCTTTAATCTCTGAAACATTTTCCAAAAAACACCTCGGCCGTGCCACTTCGACTGCGGCAATCGGTGCGCAAGTCGGCGCCATTTTAGCTGCTGTTTTAGCTTCTTTCATTATTCCATTACTTGGTTGGAAAATGCTATATGTTATCGGTGTGATTCCCGTTTTGTTAGTTTTAGATATTCGGCGCGGCTTAAAAGAACCCGCATCTTTTACCCAAAATCACAATGATAAACAAGCCGGAAAATTTTCATTACTTTTTGCTGACAAACAGACAGCTTGGCAAACAATTGGTCTAAGTTTAATGGTGACTGTACAAATTGCGGGCTACTTTGGCTTAATGAACTGGTTGCCTTCCATTATGCAAAAACAATTACATTTATCGGTTTCTGGTTCGTCTTTATGGATGATTAGTACTATTTTAGGTATGTGTTTGGGGATGATGACCTTTGGAACGGTGATGGATAAATTAGGTCCAAGGTTAGCTTATGGTGTTTTTCTAATCTGTTCGGCAGCATCTGTCTTCTTAATTGTTTTAGCTCACGATAAATGGACATTACTAGGAGCAGCAGTAATCGTAGGCTATTTCATTAACGGCATGTATGGGGGTTATGGTGCGATTATTAGTAGCCTTTATCCCACAAGTATTCGCGCTACCGCCAATAATTTTATTATGAATGTGGGGCGGGCGATTGGTGGTTTTTCTTCAGTCGTAATTGGCTTTTTAATGGATCACTATTCCTTAATGACCGTTATTATTTTCTTATCGGTAATTTATTTAGTTAGTTTAGCCGTGATGTTAACTTTACCGGGATTAAAGAAAATGCATGAACAAAAAGAAGTTTTGCCACAACAATAAAAAATAAACCCGTCAGTGTTAGTGCTGGCGGGTTTTTCTTTTTAGGCGCAATACCATCAGTATTCCAAAGCTAATACCTGCTAGGATAAAAAAGATGGTTAGTTGTTCACGGTGTTTACCAAATGTAAAGTAAATATCACTCCAATAAAAATGAAGATCAAACCACCACCAAACTGTATCGAGGAGATAAAAAATTCCAGTTAAGATAAGCAAAAAAATATCCATTTTGTGCCAGGGAGTTTTTCTTGTTAGGGCTAAAAGAATTCCCATGCCAACGAGGGTGATTAAAATAACGAATAAGCCTTCACTAGTCGAATAGGTCATTTTTATTTCCTTTCTTAAAAGATGTTTCACATGAAACAATTTTACCTTGAGTTTCTTTATTTTACGAAGAAAAGCCATTTTTATCTCTTTTGTTTTAAAATATGATTAAAAGATAATTTAGTGGGATTTTACAATTAAACTCAGTTAAATCAATCTTGTTTTAAAAAATAAAAAAAATGAGAATAGTTATTCTGTCGTTTGATTAGAAAAACACTAATTGTTTTGTTATAATCAATTAAGGAAAAGGGGTGGCAAGATGAAAAAGTTTTTTATACATAGAATAGTGCTAGTCATCTTAGCCAGCAGTTTAGTGGTGCTATTTTGCCAACTAGTAGAGACTACGCCACAAGCTTTAGCTTACACCACCACTACATATGAAAAAAATCTCCCGACAAAAAGTATCGTGACACCAGCAATCAACTGGACAGAAAATAAACCTCAAAAAGCAATCCAGCAAACTTCTAGCAAAAAAAGAGGAAATCTAGTAGCATTTGGTTTAGGTAGTATTTTAGCATTATTGGCTATTTGGCGCCGGCGAAAAAATTAAATACACCATTAAAATTGAAAGTTTGGTCGTTAAGCAACTTTTCAGGTGAAAAGTTGCTTTTAACGATTGTGATTAAAAATGAAAAAGGGGTACTAATGTGGAAAGTTTATCTGAAAAACTTAACGAAATTATTACAGCAGAGTTAAATGAAACTGGGAAAATGTATACTATCGGAAAATTTACCGGATTAGGCTGGCGCTTTAATGATAAGGTGACAGGTGAACCAAAAGTTTCTTTAAAACAATACGACAAGACGGTGAATTTGTATTTTTTCCCTCAAGAAGACGGTCAACCTTTACTGCCTTTATACGAAGGTGTGTTTAAAAAGAGTAATATGGGTAAAAGCTGTGTTCGGCTAAAAAATTTAGACGACAAAAAAATAGCAGCGATTCGCCAACTTTTACAAAAAATATAAAGAAATAACCAAAAGCACAGCAAAACGCCTCTTAGAAAAGGTCAGATTGCTGTGCTTTTTTAGCGTACTTTTTATTAGCTTCGTCGTGATTGTTATTGGCGAATTTGACCGTCACCGTAGATGATATATTTCGTTGAAGTCAATTCTTCTAGGCCCATTGGTCCGCGGGCGTGTAGTTTTTGGGTGGAAATTCCAATTTCTGCGCCAAAACCAAAGACAAAGCCGTCAGTAAAGCGGGTGGAGGCATTAACATAAACAGCAGCGGCATCCACTTCGTTTAAAAATTTTTGGCTCGCAAAATAGTTGTCGGTAATAATCGCTTCAGAGTGTTTAGTATTGTAGCGATTGATATGATCGATGGCTTCAGTGATGGAATCTACTACTTTGATAGCCATAATATAATCCAAATATTCGGTTGACCAATCTGATTCTGTGGCCGCAATCGCATTTGGCAAATACTGCATAGCTCGTTCATCCGCATGAAGCTCAACATTATGCTCCGCTAATTTTGCGGCGATTTTTGGTAAAAATTCGGCGGCAACATCTTGATGAATTAATAAAGTTTCGGCTGCATTACAAACAGAAGGACGTTGGGTTTTGGCGTTGTCGGTAATGTTAATGGCCATCTCCAATTGCGCATCTTTATCGACATAAATGTGATTGTTGCCAGTGCCGGTTTCAATCACTGGAACGGTCGCTGTTTCTTTCACGCGACGAATTAAACCAGCGCCACCGCGAGGGATTAAAACATCTAAGTAGGCGGTTAGCCGCATCATTTGATTAGCAACTTCATGACTCGTATCGGCCACAAATTGAATCGCGTTTTCGTCAACACCAGCATCTTTTAGTGCTTTTTGTAAAATGGTGACCAGTATTTGGTTGGAGTAAAAAGCTTCTTTACCCCCTCGTAAAATTACCGCGTTGCCCGTTTTAAAACACAAGCTAGCCGCATCAGTTGTAACATTTGGCCGAGATTCATAAATAATGCCAATGACACCCAATGGTACTTTTTGGCGCCCAATCATTAAACCGTCACTATTTTTCCACATTTTTTCAACTTCGCCGATTGGATCTGGTAATTGAATCACTTGGCGCATACCGGCTGCCATTTCTTCAATTCGTTCAGGGGTTAATCGTAGGCGATCTTGCATGACAGTTGTAACACCATTGTCTTTTGCGTGGGCCAGATCTTTTTGGTTGGCTGCTAAGATAGTTGTTTCATTGTCCAAAATCGCTTGGGCCATTAGGGCTAGTAATTCGTTTTTGCGTTTTGTTGACATAAGTGCTAGTTGGCGGGCACTTTGCTTGGCTTGTTGGCCTAAAACAGTTAAATCAAACATGCTCTTCCTCCTCATCTTGCAGTGCATATTACGTGTTTTTTTCTTCTTAGTTGTGAAACAAAGGCTTAAAAAGTAGCGTAAAGCCGTTTTAATTAGTGGGTAATTTGGTAAATCTTCTAGTGTGTATGCTAATACGTAAAAGCAGTTGGCTTTTTTGCTTTAATTTGCTTCTTCATTATAGGAGGTTTTTTTTAAAATGCGAGAATATTTACTTCTTGTTAAATTTTGGCTAAGTTTTAATAATTTGCCAAATTTTAATAACGAAGTAAAAAGGGTTAGCTTAATCCTCGCGACAAAAAAGGGTGCCAATTTGTTTGCCGGCTAAAATATCAAAAATGACTTGTGGCTTTTGACCGTTGGCTAAAACCATTGCACTGTCGGCTAGTAAAATACGTTTGGCGGCGTTTAACTTACTAATCATGCCACCGGTGCCGAATTTTGAACCTTTATCGCCAGCATAATCCCAAATTTGTGGGGTAATTTCATGAATCGTATGAAATAAAATTGCATTTTTATTTTTTACGGGATTACCGGAATAAAAACCGTCAATATCAGATAACATCACCAAAACATCCCCTTTTACTAACTGGGTTACGATGGCTGAAAGCTGATCGTTGTCGCCAAATTTGGTTTGATGATCTAATTCATCAATTGCAACAGTATCATTTTCGTTAATAATAGGGATAATTCCCATTTGCAACAGTTGTTCTAATGTATTGACGACATTTTTCCGACTTTCGGGAAATTCGACAATATCACGGGTTAATAGGACTTGGGCTGTTTGTTGGCTGTAAGTTAAAAAGCGCTGATTGTAAATATTCATCAACTCTGCTTGGCCGACTGCGGCTACGGCTTGTTGGGCAGGGATAGTCGTGGGGCGACTGTCTAGGTGTAATTTATTCATCCCTACACCAATCGCACCAGAAGAAACTAAGACGACTTCTTTGCCTTGGTTTCTTAAATCGCTTAAAACAAACGCCAGTTGGTCAATTCCAGCTAAATTGATATTGCCGTTAGGATAAATTAGGGAGCTGGTGCCAATTTTAATGACGATGCGTTGCGCTGTGGTTAAAAATTCACGTTCCATCTTGATACTCCTTTTAAACGGATCAGTGACAGAAAAACTCAACTAAAAAATTCTTTGTTAATCTTTGTCGCTGCCACGGTTGCTCTTTTAAATCCGGTTTTTTTGACAGTAGTAAGTCACATTTTGACATATATTGTCACAATTGCCGGTCAGTTGCCTCCATTGTACTTGGTTTTCTTAAAATTTTCACCTGCAGTTTAGTAAAAAGACGTTCCTTAATTGGCGCTGTTGTTTTTTTGTCATTACAAATAATGAAATGAAACGTCGCGCTAAAATAGCACAAAGAAAAGTTCACGGAACTAAAAAGTAAGAAAAAAATAAGATTTGGTACCGATTTTTGAAGATTGTATGGATTTTACGAAATTTTTCGTATTATTGGTTTGAATCCATAAAAATGACCGGTACTTATGCTAAAATAGCGTTATATAAAATATGTAAACTTACGCTTATTTTACAGTTTTTTTCTGCTGAAAAAAGCTGCGAAATTTTTTGAAAGTTTATTGAAATCACAATTTTCTTTTTGAATTGTTTGAGGAGGTATTTATTTGCGCACACGAGGGTTTGAAATTGTTTCCCAATTTTTAGATAAAGAAATACAATTACCAAAACGAGCAACAAATCACGCAGCTGGTTATGATTTTGAAGCGGCAGCAGATGTAGTCATTCCAAGTATTTGGCAAGAAGGACTACTGACAGGTTTAAAAGCATTAAAAGCAAAAGGGGATAGCAAGTTTTTAAAACCAGTTTTGGTCCCGACTGGAATCAAAGCTTATATGGGCGACGATGAATTTTTACAATTAGCTAATCGCTCCAGCAATCCTTTAAAACGTTTTTTAGTTTTAACGAATGGCGTCGGGGTTATCGATAGTGATTATTATGATAATTCTGATAACGAAGGGCATATTATGTTCCAATTTACTAACTTTGGTTTAACCGATGTCACGATTAAAAAAGGCGAAAGAATCGGTCAAGGGATTTTCTTACCTTTTTTAAAAGCGGATCAAGATGAAACGAGTGCTTTACGCACGGGTGGTTTTGGTTCTTCAAATAAATAAAAGTACACGTTTTGTACAGCTTTTATTAGCGGTAGGTGTGCTAAAATAAAGGAAGGGATAGTTGTGGCAAAAAAGCCCAAAGTCCAATTTGAATGTCAACATTGTGGCTATATTTCACCAAAATATCTCGGTAAATGTCCCAACTGTGGCAGCTGGAATTCAATGGTGGAAGTGGTCATTCAAGATACCACTGATCGCCGTGTCCGGACGAGTTTAACTGGTGAAAAAACCAAGCCAACAAAAATCGCCGATGTCATCCCCAAAAAAGAACCCCGCGTTAAAACGAAATTAGCGGAATTAAATCGCGTTTTAGGTGGTGGGGTGGTTCCGGGTTCAATGGTTTTAATTGGTGGTGATCCAGGGATTGGGAAATCGACTTTGCTTTTACAAGTGTCCCAACAACTGGCAGAATCAGGCGGTAAAGTCTTGTATGTTTCCGGTGAAGAAAGTGCCGAACAAATTAAAATGCGGGCCGAGCGCCTAGGTTCGATTAAAACCGAATTTTATTTGTACGCGGAAACCGATATGCACGAAATTTCCCGGGCAATTGAAAATCTGGCACCAGATTACGTCATCATCGACTCTATTCAAACTATGACGCAACCTGACGTGACCAGTGTGGCAGGCAGTGTTTCCCAAGTTCGAGAAACTACCGCGGAATTGTTAAAAATTGCCAAGTCCAATGGAATTGCGATTTTTATTGTCGGTCATGTGACCAAAGAAGGCTCCATTGCTGGACCGCGGATGTTAGAGCATATGGTGGATACGGTTTTGTATTTTGAAGGAGAAAAGCATCATACTTTCCGGATTTTACGGGCAGTAAAAAATCGTTTTGGTTCCACTAACGAAATTGGTATCTTTGAAATGCACGAAGATGGCCTTCATGAAGTGGCCAATCCGTCGCAAGTTTTCTTAGAAGAGCGTTTAGCTGGTGCTACGGGTTCAGCCATTGTCGTAGCGATGGAAGGCAGTCGCCCAATTTTAGTCGAAATTCAAGCGCTTGTTACACCAACGATGTTTGGCAATGCCAAACGGACCACAACCGGCCTTGATTTTAATCGCGTTTCTTTGATTATGGCCGTGTTGGAAAAACGCGCTGGGTTATTGTTGCAAAATCAAGATGCGTATTTAAAAGCGGCTGGTGGCGTGAAATTAAATGAACCGGCGATTGATTTGGCAGTCGCAGTTGCCATTGCGTCTAGTTACAAAGAAAAAGGAACTAGTCCAACTGAGTGTTTTATTGGTGAAATTGGTTTGACCGGTGAAATCCGCCGCGTTTCCAATATTGAGCAGCGGGTCAAAGAAGTACAAAAATTAGGTTTTACTAAAGTGTATCTACCAAAAAATAATTTGAATGGTTGGCAAGCGCCAAAAGGTATTCAAGTTATTGGCGTGGCGACACTGGCCGAAACATTAAAAAAAGTTTTTGGCTAAATAGCTAAATTAGTTTTAACAGGTAGTCTTATCGCGCTAAATAGAAAAGATAACAGGAGCTACAAAAATTAGCACTATTTTCCCAGTTACCTTTTCTATTTAGCAGCAAAAAATCGGAGGAGTTTTGTTATGCAACGACGGATCATTATTGTTTTAATGGTCGTAGCTGGCGCTAGCTTGGGGGCTTCATTTTTACCCATGGCGTGGGATACGATTGGCTTAACTAGCAACCAGTGGCTAAATAACCCCTTTACCAACATTTTGATTGGCGCAATTATTTTCTTTTTATTCGCGTTGGTATTGGAACGGTATATTTCAGCTGGATTGTCTTATATTGAGAAAAAATTGAGTGAAATTAGTTTAACCTATCTACTCTTTGGGGCAATTGGTACCATTATTGGGTTAATGATTGGGATGATTATCTCCATTCCTTTATATAATTTGAACATTCCATTTGTGACTAGCTTTATGCCCTTTTTCGTGATGATTTTATTGGGGTATTTTGGTTTTCAAGTTGGGGTGACGCGGATTGACGAGTGGAAAAAGATCTTTACTCCCAAATCGAAAAAAAATGACGAAACCCAACAACAGATTTTAGAGCGTAAAGCAGGGGATACTTTTCACCGTTATAAAATTTTAGATACAAGTGTCATTATTGACGGGCGTGTTTATGACATTGCTAAAACCGGCTTTTTAGAAGGTACGATTTTAATTCCGAATTTTGTCTTGTATGAATTGCAATATATTGCCGATTCTGGGGATAGTCTAAAACGGGTACGAGGACGGCGCGGCCTTGATATTTTAAACGCGTTACAAAAAGAAGAAGATATCTCAGTAGAAATGTATGACGGTGATTTTGAAGATATTCAAGAAGTCGACAGCAAATTATTGAAGTTAGCCAAACTTTTAGATGGCGTTGTCGTCACCAATGACTACAACTTAAACAAAGTAGCGGAGTTTCAAAATGTGCCAGTTTTAAATATTAATGCGCTAGCAAATGCTGTAAAACCAGTCGTGATCCCAGGGGAAACCATGGATGTCTTATTAGTAAAAGCCGGAACAGAACGCCAACAAGGGGTTGCTTATTTAGACGACGGTACGATGGTCGTAGTTGAAGACGGCCAACATTATATGAATGAACGCATTAAAGTCGTAGTGACTAGCGCACTTCAAACAGCAGCTGGACGTATGATTTTTGCCAAGCCAGCACATTCAGGGCGGGGTATTGATGATGTGAAACCAGAAACTACAGCAACTGATTTAGAGCAAGCAGAAAATAGTGACAATACGCAAAATAATAGCAATCAGAAACAAAACCAGCAAAATGGGAATCAAAAAAATCGGAATAAAGGCCGTAAAAATGCTTAGAGTTGGTCAAGGTTATGATTTACATCCTTTAGTTTTAAACAGGCCACTCATTTTAGGCGGCGTCACTGTTTTTCATCCTGACAACTTGGGACTTGCAGGTGTAACCGATGGGGATTGCTTAACCCATGCAATTATCGATGCCATTTTAGGTGCTGCAGGTTTAGGCGACATTGGTCAGATGTTTAAAGCTACTGCTGCAACGGTACAAAATGCCGATTCGACTCACTTATTGGCGATAGTTTTACAAAAAGCGTGGTCGCTTGGCTTTACTATTCACAATATTGATTGTACAATTCTAGCTGAACAGCCCAAACTTGCGGACTCTATTCCCAAAATGCGGCGAGTGCTTTGTGAAATTTGTCAGTTAGAAGAAAATCAGCTTAGTATTAAAGCCACAACAATGGAACAATTAGGGCCTGTTGGTCGCAATGAAGCAATTGCGGCAATGGCTGTTACCCTACTTGAAAATAATTCGAAGGAAGCGATTAGATGACGAAAATTCGCGTGCGTTACGCACCAAGCCCAACTGGACATTTACACATTGGTAATGCCAGAACTGCGCTATTTAACTATTTATTTGCCCGCCACAACGGCGGAGATTTCATTATCCGCATTGAAGATACGGATACCAAACGTAACATTGAAGACGGAGAAAAAAGTCAGTTAGATAATTTGAAATGGTTAGGGATGGACTGGGATGAATCTCCTGCAAATCCGGGTGAATACGGCCCTTATCGTCAATCAGAAAGAGCTGAAATTTACCAACCATTAATCGATCAACTGTTAGCTTCTAACCGGGCTTATAAATGTTACTGCACGCCAGAAGAATTAGAAGCAGAACGAGAAGCGCAACGTGCCCGTGGTGAAATGCCGCATTATTCTGGTAAATGTGCCCATTTAACACCAGAAGAACAAGCGCAAAAAGAAGCGCAAGGTTTAACACCTGTGATTCGTTTCCGTGTACCAAAAAACACAGAATTCAAATTTCACGACATGGTCAAAGGGGAAATCTCTTTTGAATCAGATAATGTTGGGGGCGACTTTGTGATTCAAAAACGCGACGGCATGCCAACTTACAACTTCGCCGTAGCAGTCGACGATCATATGATGAAAATCACCCACGTTTTGCGCGGTGATGACCATATCGCCAATACACCAAAACAATTAATGATTTATGATGCTTTTGGTTGGAAAGCGCCAGAATTTGGTCACATGACCTTAATCATTAACTCTGAAACAGGTAAAAAACTAAGCAAACGGGATGAATCAATCCTACAATTTATCGAACAATATCGCGAATTAGGTTACTTGCCAGAAGCAATGTTTAACTTTATTGCTTTACTTGGTTGGTCACCAGTGGGAGAAGATGAAATCTTTAGCCAAGATGAATTAATTAAGATGTTTGATCCGAACCGTTTAAGTAAATCACCTGCGGCTTTTGATGCCAAAAAATTAGAATGGGTAAACAACCACTACATTAAAGCGATGGACTTAGACGTTTTAGTAGAAATGTGCTTACCATATTTGCAAAAAGCAGGTCGCATCTCCACAGATTTATCTGCTGAAGAGCTAGAACGCGTGAAAAAAATCGTGGCCTTGTATCAACCACAAATGAGTTATGCTGCTCAAATCGTGGAATTATCTGAACTCTTCTTTACTGAACACCCTGTTTTAGATGATGCAGCAAAAGAAGTTTTAGCTGGCGAAACAGTGCCGCAAGTCTTGTCTGCTTTTAAAGCAAAACTTGAAGCAATGGATACAGTGGATGCCCCAAGCGTAAAAGCTGCGATTAAAGAAGTACAAAAAGAAACAGGCGTTAAAGGCAAGAACTTATTTATGCCAATTCGCGTCGCTGTTTCAGGTCAAACTCATGGCCCAGAATTACCAGATACTGTTGAACTTTTAGGCAAAGAAAAAGCTTTAGCTCACTTAGAACAAGTTTTATAAGACGCTGTTTACAGGAAGTTTTAATCAGCAAACGATTGGAATTTGGTAAAAGCATGAGGTTTAATTAAATAAATAGGCGTTGATTAGACGAAGTACTGCGGGATTTTCTAAAGAGAGGTTACTAAGCTGGTGGAAAGTAACTGAGATGAAGCAGGAAATGCACCTAGGAGCTAGCTTTATGCCGTTTTGTGGACGTTACCCACTCTTGAGGAACCAATTTTATAATTAATTGGGTCAAATGAAAGTGGAACCACGCCAAAAGCGTCTTTTAAATAAGGAAACTTATTTAAAGGGCGCTTTTTTATTAATAGCTACTAAAATATCTTAATATAAAAAAGGATGTGACACGATGGGATGGGGGAGACGTGCGATTCAAGCGGCCAAGGAAAATGATCCGGCGGCCCGCCACACATTGGAAATTATTTTGACTTATCCGGGTATTCATGCTTTGTTTTGGCATCGCTTTGAACATTTTTTATACAATCACAAGCTGTTTTTATGGGCACGAATCAGTTCCCAATTTCAACGCTTTTTAACGGGCATTGAGATTCATCCTGGCGCCAAAATCGGCGACGGTGTGTTCATCGATCACGGCATGGGTGTTGTGATTGGCGAAACGGCAGAAGTCGGCGATGACGTCGTTTTATTTCATGGGGTCACACTAGGCGGTACCGGAAAACAAGCCGGTAAGCGGCACCCTACGATCAAACAAGGAGCGATGATTTCAGCGAACGCTCAAATTTTAGGCCCTGTGACGGTGGGTAAAAATGCCAAAATTGGAGCAGGGGCAGTTGTTTTAAAAGATATTCCAGATGATGCAACGGCAGTAGGAATTCCAGCGAAAGTTGTGCGAATTGCAGGAAAGAAGGTTGAAGTATGATTAAGATATATAACACCATGACACGACAAAAAGAAGAGTTTAAACCAATTGAAGCAGGCAAAGTGCGGATGTATGTTTGTGGTCCGACAGTCTACAACTACATTCACATCGGCAATGCGAGAAGTACGATTGCCTTTGATACGATTCGGCGTTATTTTGAATACCGCGGTTTTACGGTCAATTACGTTTCCAATTTTACCGATGTCGATGACAAAATCATTCGTGCCGCCAAAGAGTTGGGCGTAACTGCACCAGAAGTAGCTGAGCGTTTTATTCACGCTTTTGAAGAAGATACTAATGCTTTAAATGTCGAACCCGCAACGTTACATCCGCGAGTAATGGACCATATTCCAGATATTATCGACTTTATTTCGGTTTTAGTGGCAAAAGGGTTTGCTTATGAAGCAAATGGCGATGTTTATTATCGGACTCGTAAGTTTGAAAATTACGGTAAATTAAGTGATCAGTCGATTGATGAATTAGAAGTTGGCGCTAGTCAAAGAACAGGTGCAGAACAAGACGTTAAAGAAGACCCTTTAGATTTTGCTTTATGGAAAAGCGCCAAACCAGAAGAAATCGCCTGGGATTCTCCGTGGGGATTGGGCCGTCCGGGCTGGCATATTGAGTGCTCGGTAATGGCGACCAAACATTTAGGAGACACCATTGATATTCACGGCGGTGGTCAAGATTTGGAATTTCCTCACCATGAAAATGAGATTGCTCAAAGTGAAGCCAAAACAGGCCACACCTTCGCCAATTATTGGATGCACAATGGTTATGTGACAATCGGTGAAGACGATGAAAAAATGAGTAAGTCATTGGGAAATTTTGTGACCGTGCATGATTTAATTCAAAAAGTTGATCCCCAAGTATTGCGCTTTTTTATGGCGACAACGCAATACAGACGCCCGATTCGTTACAGTGAAGCGACTTTAAAAGACGCTGCCAATAACTTGCAACGCTTAAAAACAGCCAGTGAAAATGCGAACTTCCGTTTAACAACTGCTCAAGCAACTTTACCAACTGATACGGTTAAATTGGCAGAATTAGCGGAACTGGAAAATCGTTTCGTTACAGAAATGGACGATGATTTTAATGCCGCAAATGGTGTGACGGTGCTTTATGAATTGGCAAAATGGCTGAATACTTATACTGAACAAAGTGAAGTATCAAAAGCTGTTTTAGATGCAGCTACTGAAAAATTACACGCTTGGCTAGCTGTTTTTGGGATTTATTTTATTAGTAATGAGTTATTAGACGAAGATATTGAAAAATTAATCAGTGAAAGAATAGAAGCGCGCCAAAATAAAGATTTTGCCCGTAGTGATGAAATTCGCGATCAATTAAAAGAACAAGGGATTATCTTGGAAGATACGGCCCAAGGTACCCGTTGGAGAAGAGAAGCATGAGAGATTACACACAATTAAATGGTTTAGCACTAGCGTATGTGGGCGATGCGATTTATGAAGTTTATATTCGCGATTATTTGGTTGCTACTGGTCAAACTAGGCCCAATCAATTACACAAACAGGCGACCCACTATGTTTCAGCAAAAGCCCAAGCTTTCTTAATGAATGAAATGTTGACGGCAGAAATTTTATCAGAAGACGAAGAACTGTTTTATCGCCGCGGACGTAATAGTAAAAGTCACACGAGTGCGAAAAATGCTGATATTACCACGTATCGCATTGCGACAGGCTTTGAGGCTTTAATGGGCTATCTGCACCTCACCAAACGACAAGAACGCTTAGAAGAGCTAATAGAGTGGTGTATCAAGAAAGTAGGTGAAACAAATGGCAAATAAACGAGCAGACAAAGCGACTAAAAAGCAGCGGACAAATTATGGCGCAAATGATAAAAATCGCCGTGGCAAAAACTTCGCTGAAAAAGGCAATCCGCGTCATAAAAAATACGCTGATTTTAAAGCCAATGTAAAAAATGATAATGTAGAAAACGAGGCCGTAACAGAAGTAAATGAGAATTTTGTTTTTGGACATCATGCCGTAGTCGAAGCGTTAAAAGCTGGTCGAGGGAATAAATTATTTTTAGCAGAAGATGCCAGAGGCGATAAAATCGAAGGATTGAAAACTTTAGCCACAGAACAAGCTGTCCCAGTCAAATGGGTACCAAAAAGCAAGCTAGATACGATGAGTGACAGTGGGGTTCATCAAGGCATGGTTTTAGCAATCACACCTTATGAATATTTGTCTCTTCCTGAACTACTAGAAAGTACCAAAAAAGAAAATCCTTTTTATTTAATTTTAGATAACTTAGAAGATCCCCATAATTTTGGCTCTATTTTACGGACAGCGGATGCGGCTGGCGTAGATGGCGTGATTATACCAAAACATCGTGCAGTCGGGATTACACCGATTGTCGTTAAAACTTCTACTGGTGCCGTCGAATATATGCCAATTGCACGGGTCACAAATTTAAGCCAAGCTGTCCAACAATTAAAAGAAGCAGGCTTTTGGATTTTTGGGACTGCAATGGAAGGTACAGATTACCGCCAGTGGAACGCCAAAGGGAAAATTGGTTTAATTATTGGCAATGAAGGTAAAGGAATGAGTGCTGGCTTAATGAAAGCGGTCGATGAACTTTTAACCATTCCAATGGTAGGGCACGTCCAAAGTTTAAATGCCAGTGTTGCTAGTGGCCTTTTGATTTATCAGGCTTTCAGCCAACGGGCAGGTGAATAGTGTGAAAAAACAACTATTGATTGTCGATGGCTATAATATGATTGGCGCTTGGCCAGAACTTGTGTCGTTAAAAAAAGCTGAAAAACTAGAAGACGCCAGAGAAACATTGCTTAGTTTGCTGTCAAATTATGCCAAATACGAAGGTTTGGAGATTATCGTCGTTTTTGATGCCCAGTTTGTACCAGGAATTACACAGCGCTATACCAAATATCAACTGCAAGTTATTTTCACCGAAGAAGGAGAAACCGCAGACAGTTACATCGAACGTGTCGCCGGTGAGTTGAATAATGCCTTAACGCAGGTGACTGTAGCAACCAGTGATTTAGCAGAACAGTGGGTAGTCTTCTCGCAAGGAGCCTTACGAACTTCTGCTCGCGAGTTGTATAAGGCGGTGCAAAAAACTAATAAATTAATTTCAGAACATCAAGAGGATTTAAAGTTTACGAATTTTCGCCGCAACTCCCCTTGGAATGAAGCACAACTTGCTGATTTACAGCAAAAACTACAGGAACTAAGTAAAAAGAGTTAAAAAAATTGTGTTGCGAATTAGCCCACCAGATGAAACTGGTTGGGCTTTTTTTCGTGGTACAGTCAAAAAGCAAGAGACTTTGGGAGGAGGCATTAAAATGATTTCAACAGATTTTAACCCCCAAGCAGTTTTGGCCCAGATGGAAGTTTTTGACCGCCTTTTTTATGAGTATCGGCCCGTGATTTATAAGGTGATGGGGCGCTATTATTTGCGCGACTTTGATTATGATGACTGGCTGCAAGAAGGTCGCATTAGTTTTTTTTATTCCCTCTATTATTACGATAGGAGCCGCGGAGTGTCTTTTGGCACCTTTTTTAAAACCAATTTTGAAAATAAAATAAAAAGTGAACTGCGGAAACAAGGAGCGTATAAAAGAAAAGGCATGGTAGAAGCAATCTCACTGGAGGAAAAAATTGCACAAGAAGGTCCGGATTTTTTAGTTGCCTATAACCAAAGTATCGTTTTGGCAGAAGAACAGCTCCTTTTAGAAGAGGGGTTGTGGGAGACTTTTCGTTTGTTATCAGGATTGGAAGCGGATGTATTAAAAGCTTATTTAAGAGGAGAACACCTAGACTATTATGCCTATAAAACTGCCGTTAGTTATCAAAAAATTTCTTGTGCATTAGAACGTGCACGGCGAAAATTACGCAAATATGTGAAAATTATTAGTTGAAATTTTTTTGAAAATAGCACCTTTTAAAAAGTAAAAAAATAACGGGAAATTCGCTATTGAAACGACAAAAAATTTATGATAAACTTGAAATTTTCAGAAAAATGTGATATAATGGTAGACGAGGTGAATGCGATGCCAACAACTTTAGCTTCTATCAAAAAAGATTTAGAATGTCGTATCGGCAGTGAAATCATGCTGGTAGCTCAAACTGGTCGTAAACGTCAAACCGAACGCAAAGGGATTCTAACTGAAACGTACCCTTCTGTTTTCGTCGTTGATTTAGATCCAGAAGAAAATTCCTTTGAACGCGTTTCCTACAGTTACTCAGATGTTTTGACACGAACTGTCGAAATCGAATTTTTAGGAGAAACAATATAAAAAATTACGAAGGCTCAACTGAGCTTTCGTATTTTTTATATTCTGTCAGCGGGCTTTTTTAGAGCCTTCAAAGTAAGCAAAAAAGTGAGCGTCTGCAATTTACAAAAGTATTTCAAACGCAGCAACTAAAGTAAGTGGTAATAAAAAAGAGGTGACCAAATGGAATATATTGTAAAAAATTTCAACGAACTAACAACTAAAGAATTTTATCAAATTGCAAAAGAGCGGGTAGCTGTTTTTGTAGTGGAACAAAACTGCCCCTACCAAGAGATTGATGAAACAGACGAAGTAGCTTTGCATACGTATTTTCTAAGTGAAAATGGTGAAATTGCCGCTTATACGCGAATTTACAGTGAAAATGAGACAGTACATTTTGGTCGCGTGTTGGTCACAAAAGCATTTCGCAAAACCGGCTTAGGTAAAAAAGTCGTAGCCAAAACGTTGGAAGTCATTGCCGAAAAATTTCCCAATCAAAAAGTTGTCATCGGCGCCCAAGCTTATTTACAAGATTTTTATGGTGAATTTGGCTTTCAGGCAATTTCAGAAGTATATTTAGAAGATGATATTCCCCATATTGATATGGAGCTTGCATAAATTTCACTTTGATAAAAGCAAATAAGAAAAGTAAAGAGTTACTCATGCAGGCAACTTATAAATGGTAAATTAGCATTAATAAATTGTCTGATAAATTTTAAGCCTAACAAAAACCTTGACCACAGCGCATGAATCATGCCTTTTGGCCAAGGTTTTTTACTTGTGTATCTTATTAGTATTCAGAGTTATTTAGGTCTTCGCGCGCTTTTTTAGCTGCAGGTCCACCTTGGGCTTCTAGTAAATCGCGAATATCTTTTAAATAGTCTTCAGCAGTAATTTCTGGTTCTTCTTCGACTTCTTCTTTATGACGCAGTTCTTTGGCGCGGTTGGCAAATTTTACAATGATAAATAAGACAAAACCCGTAATAATAAAGGTAATAATAGCACTCACAACACTACCAAATTCGAATTTGACACCGTTAATGCGCACGTCTAAAACATTCATAGCTGAGTCCAAGTCGCCTTTTTTGGTAAACAAAGAAACAACTAGTCCAATCAGTGGTGTAATTAAACCTTCAACGACTTGATTGACAATGCTTGTAAAAGCACCCCCGATTACAACACCAACGGCTAGGTCTAAGACATTCCCCCGCATTAAAAACTCTTTGAATTCTTTAATCATCTGTTTTACCCCTTTCTTTTTATGGTAATCAAAAGTAATGCCATAAAATTTTCACTTGGTCCGAAAAATCTGCATGAAAATGCGGATTACTAAAATTAGTATAACGAAGATTTTTAAATATTTGAAATAATATGAAACAAAAGGATAAATAGGCGTAAAATCAATGTTTAGCTAAGGGCTATGCTATAATTAGAGTGATGTCTTGTTACAGCTAGTTAATTTTACTTTCTCCCATTTTGCGGGAAGTATTATTTTTTAAATCAAAAAAAGCAACAATAAAAATTGCAGTTTTTTGTAATTGACAGCTAAAAATTATTTGATAAGGAGTATCTATATGTCAGTTGAATTAGGCAAAGGTATCAATCTTGAAGTGATACCAACGAAAAAGTATAAGACAACCCGGATTTTAATCCGTTTTTCAGCCCGTCATAGTGAAAAAACGGCAGCAGCCCGTACTTTGTTGACTAGCTTATTAGAAACCAACAGTTTAAACTACCCCACTCAAAATGAATTAAGTACGCGATTAGCCGAACTTTATGGTGCGAGTTTTGGTGTCAGTGTAGCCAAAAAAGGCAATTTGCACCAAGTGAATGTGGGGATGTCACTTGTTAATGGCAGTTATGTTGGTAATGAGAATCTTTTAAACGAAGCGGTGGCTTTTTTACAAGAGATTTTATTTGCCCCCAATGTAAAAGATGGCGCTTTTGATGAAAAAACATTTGCTACTGAAAAAGAAAATTTACTGGCTTATTTAAAGAGTATGAAAGAAGATAAGCAAACTTATGCTTCTTTACGCCTCCAAGAATTGTTTTTCCAAAATGATGCCGATCAAAAAGTACCAAGCTTTGGCACCGTAGCGACTGCAAAAGACTTAACCGCAACAGATTTAGTGGCAGTCCACCAAAAGATGCTAAATGAAGATCACATTGATATTTTTGTGATTGGCGATGTGGAACCAAAAAACGTGCAAGAAATTTTTGCCAAAATGCCTTTTTTAAATAGTGAGCGGGTCAAACCGGAAATTTTCTTTACGCAAAGTCACAGCAATATTATTAACGAACACGTTGAATACGACCAAGTCATTCAAGCTAAATTGAATTTAGCTTATCAAATCGATACGTATTACGGTGATCCCAGTCGTTTTGCTTTAATGGTTTTTAATGGTTTATTTGGTGGATTTCCCCACTCTAAATTATTTATGAACGTCAGAGAAAAAGAAAGTTTGGCTTATTACGCTTCTTCTTCTTTTGATTCATTTCGCGGTTTGTTAAAAGTTCAGACGGGAATTGATCAAGAAAAAAGAGAAGCGGTTTTGCATTTGATTAATGAACAGTTGGAAAGCTTACGCCAAGGAGAAGTTACACAAGAAGAGTTGGCGCAAACAAAAGCGATGTTAAAAAACCAATATCTACTTTCTCTTGATAACCCGCAAGCTTTAATGGAAAATGCTTATTTGGATTTGTGGTTACCGCATACTAAGATGTCTGAAGAAGCCTTTATTGCTGGTATTGATGAAGTAAGTATTGAAGCGGTGAAGAAGATTGCGTTATCAGTCAAACTAAAAGCAATTTATTGTTTGGAAAGGAGTGAGTCATAATGAAAAAAGTATATGAAAAAATTAACGAAACCTTATATAGCGAAGTGCTCCCGAATGGTTTAACTGTTTATTTATTACCAAAACCTGGCTATCACAAAACTTATGGTCTTTTTACCACCGATTATGGCTCAATTGACAACCGTTTTATTCCCCTTGGTCAAGAAGAATTTATTACGGTCCCTGATGGCATTGCCCATTTTTTAGAACATAAATTATTTGAAAAAGAAACAGGTGACGTTTTCCAAGATTTTGGCAAACAAGGGGCTTCTGCCAATGCCTTTACCAGTTTTACTAAAACCAGTTATCTTTTTTCGGCGACAGATAATATTGAATTAAATCTGACAACTTTACTGGATTTTGTCCAAGAACCTTATTTTACCGAAGCAAGTGTCAATAAAGAAAAAGGAATTATCGCCCAAGAAATTCAAATGTATCAAGACGATCCTAATTGGCGTCAATTTTTTGGCATCATTAACAATTTGTATCCCAAACACCCACTTCACATTGATATTGCTGGCACGGTGGAAAGTATTGATGAAATTACAGCAGAAGATTTGTATACGTGCTATCACACTTTTTATCATCCTAGCAATATGAAATTGTTTGTAGTGGGAAATATTGAGCCTGAAAGCATCATGGCCTTAATTAAAGCCAATCAAGCTGCCAAAGATTTTCCAATTCCCCAACCAATCAAACGGGAATTTCCGGCTGAAACACTGACAGATATTAAAAAGTCTGATCGCTTAGAAATGCCGGTGACACGGGCAAAAGGAATTTTGGGCTTAAAGATGTTGACGGCAGATTTACCACAAGATAATCGTGAGCTGTTGCGTTTTAAAACCGCTGCTAGTTTATTGTGGCAACTCCTTTTAGGCACCACCTCTAAAAATTATTTGAATTTATATGATGCCGGTGTGATTGATGATACTTTTGGTTATGAATTTAATTTAGATCGGACTTTTTGTTTTGCTGATTTTGGTGGCGATAGTGATAATCCAAAAGAGCTGACAAACGCTGTAACCGCCATTTTATTAAACTACGGTAAAGATCCAGAAATTAATGAAGCCAATTTAAACTTATTGAAAAAACGTATGCTAGGCAAATTCTTCCAGTCTTTGAATTCTTTAGAGTATATCGCCAATCAATTCAATCAAAATTTGTTTGGTGACTTAACGCTTTTTGATTTGCCAGAGATTATTCAATCGATCACTTTAGAAGATATTTATACTTGTGGTCAGCGTTTAATAAAAGAAGAGGCGCTGAGTGAATTTTTCATGTATCCTAAGGAGGATTAAGCATGAAAAGCGCGCTTATTATGGGTGCTAGTGGTGATATTGGCGAAGCTATTTGCCGTGCCTTAGCCAAAGATGGTTGGTCATTATATTGTCACTATTATCGCCATGAAGAAAAAGTATTAAAATTTGTTAGCGACTTAAAGGAAACCTATCCCCAGCAAGATTTTTTTATGGTATGCTTAGATATGCTAGAAACCCCCGCTATTCCGTCATTTTTGGCGAATTTATTTCAAGTGGACGGCATTGTTTTTGCCGCCGGTTTTACCAAATATGGTTTGCTTTGTGAACATACGCAACAAGATATGCGTCAGTTGTGGCAAATTCACTTGGAAACGCCGCTGCTTATTTTGCAGGGCTTAGAAGAAAAATTGCGGCGTTCTAGCCGACCAAGAATTGTTTTTGTCGGTTCGGTTTATGGTTTAGCCGGCAGTAGCTTAGAGACTGTTTACAGTGCGGTTAAAGGGGCGCAACAAAGTTTTGTTAACGCCTATGCAAAAGAGGTCGCCGCTAACGGCTGTACCGTCAATTGCGTTGCCCCAGGAGCAGTAGCAACAAAAATGAACGCAGCTTGGTCACCTGCTGAATTAAAACAATTAACAGAAGAAATCCCGCTAGGAAGACTAGCATACGCCAAGGAAATCGCGGCAGTCGTAGCTTTTTTGTTTCAATCAGACGCTCAGTATATTACTGGTGCGACGATTCCTGTAACAGGAGGCTGGCTGCAATAAAGACTGGAGAGAATGTGTAAGTGGCAAATGAAGCAACAACTATCGGCGCAAGATTACGGCAAGCCCGTTTAAATAAAAATATTTCATTAGATGAATTGCAACAAATAACTAAAATACAAAAACGCTATTTAGAAGCAATTGAAAGTGGTGACTTTGAGGCGCTACCGGGTTCTTTTTATGTGCGCGCTTTTGTCCGGCAATATGCCCAAGCAGTAGGAGAAGATGGGGAAAAATTAGTGGCTGTTTTAGCGGGGAAAGAATCTTTAACACCGCCACCGCCTAAAAGACCGCAACCAGAAACTGTCCAAGGCTCAAGGAAATCACTACATATCGAAGAAGAAACGGGTAGTCCCATTATGCGACTGCTACCGGTTATTTTCTTTGGTTTAGTAGCTCTTGTGATTGTAGTAATCGTATTTTATATGACGTGGCAAGATCGCAATAACCAAGATGCGCTAATTGCAGCGAATTCTTCGGTCACGGTTGAACAACTGGCAACGCAAAGTTCGACTAAAGCTTCTGAATCGACCTCTGAGTCTAAAAAACAGACAGAAAGTACGACTGAAGAATCAACCACTGAGTCAACAAAAGAAAAAGAAATGGCCGTTAAATTAGATAGTAATACGCAAAGTGATGCTGTTTTTAGTTTGACCGATGCAAAAGCGCCCATTAAATTAGACTTTATTGGTAGTGCCAATGGTCCTTGTTGGATTGGGGTGTTAGTGAATAACGGCTATGTTTATCAATATACCTTACAAGCAGGTGAAACGCAGTCAACAACTTTACCTGAAGGTGCTACAAATGCTACGATTGTTTTAGGAGCAAGTGGCAATTTGACAATTAAAGCCAATAGCAAAGATTTAAACTATACCGATCCTAATATTCCTTCCTTACGAAAAAATGTGACATTAAACATTGCATATCAAAAAGCAGATTAGGCAGTTTTAAAGTAGAAAAGGAGATTATTCAATTGAATTTACCCAATAAGTTGACGGTGATTAGAATCTGTATGATTCCACTATTTATCTTGATTTTAGTTTTACCGCTAGATTTTGGTACGCTAACTGTAGGGACTACTGTGTTACCTGTAACCCACTTAGTCGCTGCAATCATTTTTGCTGGTGCAAGTTTCACAGACTGGTTAGACGGACACATTGCCCGTGCCCAAGGTTTAGTGACAAATTTCGGCAAATTTGCTGATCCTTTAGCAGATAAAATGTTGGTGATGACCGCATTTATTTTACTAGTAGATTTAAACAAAGCTCCCGGCTGGGTTGTAGCCATTATCGTCTGTCGGGAATTAGCGGTAACGGGACTGCGTTTATTATTAGTTGAAGGTGGCGAAGTAATGGCTGCCGCTTGGCCAGGGAAGGTTAAAACAGCGACGCAAATGCTCGCGATTATTTTCCTATTTTTAAATAATATTCCGTTTAATTTAATCGGAGTTCCAGTCGATCAGATTTTACTTTATGCTTGCTTAATCTTTACGATTTATTCAGGTGTGGATTATTTTGCTAAAAATACGGCTGTCTTTAAAGGTTCTATGTAAATAATCTAAAATAATGTGCGGGGAAAGTTGATTGAATTGCTCCCCTATTAAAATGAGGTGCTGTGAAATGAATTTAATTTTGCAGCACCTCGTTGTTTTTTTACGTAACTGCGTATATGAAAGTGAGGAAATAAAATGAAAGCTGAAATTATTGCTGTCGGAACAGAAATTTTACTCGGTCAAGTTGTCAATACAAATGCCACTTTTCTTTCTGAAGAATTAGCAGATTTAGGCATTGAAGTCTATTATCATAGCGTGGTGGGAGATAATCCTGCACGATTAGAAAGCTTATTAAAAATCGCAGATCGTCGCAGTGATCTTGTTGTTTTATGCGGTGGTTTGGGGCCTACAACAGATGATTTAACAAAAGACGTCGTCGCTACTCACGTAGGTCAACGCTTAGTTGAAGATTCAAATGGACGTAAAGAATTAGAGGCTTTTTTCACCCGTGCCAAAAGAGAAATGACAGAAAATAATTTAAGGCAAGTATTGGTTTTTGAAGACGGAATCGCTTTACCAAATGAAACCGGGCTTGCAGTTGGTATTTTTTATCAAAGTCCAACTACTGCTTTTTTACTTTTACCTGGTCCACCATCTGAGTTGAGCCCGATGTTTTTGCATCATGGCAAAGCACTACTACAAGAAAAATTTCCCCAACAAGAACAATTAATTTCTCGGGTCTTGCGCTTTTATGGCATTGGCGAATCAAAACTCGTCACGCAATTAGCTACGCTCATCCAAAAGCAAACGAACCCTACCATCGCCCCTTATGCCAAGCCCAACGAAGTGACGTTGCGCTTAACGGTTAAAACAGACGATGAAAAGATTGGACAAAAATTATTAGATGAAACAGAAGCTAAAATTAAAGAGGAGGTGGGAGAATATTTTTACGGCTACGGCGAGGAAAATTCCCTAGAAGCAGTTGTCGTGAAATTGTTACAAGAAAAATGTTGCAGTGTCACCGCAGCTGAAAGTTTAACTGCCGGTCTTTTTCAAGGGACGTTGGCAAATGTCAGCGGTGCCTCCGAGATTTTTAGTGGTGGTTTTGTAACGTATGCCAAAGAACAAAAAGAAAAATTATTGCAAATTGATCCTGCTTTACTCGCAGAAAATGGTGTGGTTAGTGAAGCCTGTGCCAAAGCCATGGCGCAAAATGCCAGAGCGATTGTAGGAGCAGACTACGCTTTAAGTTTTACTGGTGTCGCCGGTCCTAATGAATTAGAAGGGCAACCAGCCGGTACGGTTTGGATTGGTTTAGCTAGTGAAAAAGGTGTTGTTGCCCATTTGTATCACTTCACACGAGATCGAAGTTATGTACGTCATAGTGCTGTAATGGCAGGGTTAGATTTATTGCGTCGCGCTGTTTTGGCCCAATAAAAAGACAAATACGAACAAAAGATTAATATCCTTTAATATGCGAAAATACGTTCGCTTTTTCTTGCTTTTTTTAGGTAGAAAGGCTATTATTAAACAGTAGTTAAGAGATAATTCTCTTAGTAGTTGCTGTGTTTTTATTTTTTAGATTGTGTCGCTTCACCAGCTGAAGCTTTTTTCTAGATGAAAGATAATGGAGGGAATTTATTTGGCAGATGATCGCAAAGCAGCTTTAGATGCTGCATTAAAAAAGATTGAAAAAAACTACGGTAAAGGTGCCGTAATGAAATTAGGAGAAAAGGCAGATCAACAAGTTTCTACGATTCCAAGTGGCTCACTTGCATTAGATGTTGCTTTAGGTGTGGGTGGCTATCCACGGGGACGGATTGTTGAAATCTACGGCCCTGAAAGTTCTGGTAAAACAACCGTTGCTTTACACGCCATTGCAGAAGTGCAAAAAAATGGCGGGACAGCAGCTTTTATTGATGCTGAACATGCTTTAGATCCATTATATGCACAAAAATTAGGCGTTAATATTGATGAATTATTACTATCACAACCAGATACCGGTGAACAAGGATTAGAAATCGCGGATGCTTTGGTTTCCAGTGGTGCGATTGATATTGTCGTCGTCGATTCCGTTGCCGCTTTAGTACCACGGGCAGAAATTGATGGTGAGATGGGGGACGCCCACGTCGGGTTACAAGCACGTTTGATGTCACAAGCGTTGCGTAAACTTTCTGGCTCAATTAATAAAACCAAAACAATCGCAGTCTTTATTAACCAAATTCGTGAAAAAGTCGGTATCATGTTTGGTAATCCTGAAACAACTCCTGGTGGACGCGCGTTGAAATTCTACGCAACGATCCGTCTTGAAGTTCGTCGGGCTGAACAATTAAAATCAGGTACCGATATTATTGGGAATAGAACGAAAATCAAAGTCGTTAAAAATAAAGTTGCGCCACCTTTTAAGGTAGCTGAAGTTGACTTAATGTATGGTCAAGGTATCTCACAAGAAGGCGAGCTTTTGGATATGGCCGTTGAACAAGATATTGTTGATAAAAGCGGTGCTTGGTATTCTTATCAAGGCGATCGTATCGGCCAAGGCCGTGATAACGCCAAAAATTATATGAAAGAACATCCTGAAATGAAAGCAGAAATCTCCACTCGTGTGCGGGAAGCTTACGGGATTGGCGATGGTAGTGAAGTTCCAGAAAAAGCTCAAGAAGAGTTACCTTTAGATTAATTAAAAAAGGTTGTGATAAATTTTTATCACAACCTTTTTTTGTTTTTAATTTTTTTTGCAAAAACGTATTCTTTGTTACTGCATACGTTTATGACATCTTTTTAGTAGAATTTATTGAAAGAAAATGGTTTGGGGAGAAATACCTGTATTAACGAACACTAACAGCTAAATGGGAAACGTTATATGCTGTCTCAAAGTTTTTTGCCGTAATCCAACTTGGCCCGAAGACGGGATCAACGACATGATAAAAACCATTTTTATAACCATCCATAGTGACAACATGGCGATTCCAAATCGCATCACCCCAAAAAAGGTGTTTATGTTCAGCTGGCTCAAAAGCATAAGTAACCCACACGATAACTGGGTTTTGGTTTGCTACTTCATTTTTCAACGTTTGAACGGTAGCGCCAGTCAGATTTACTAACTTACCCCCATTTTTATTCCCCCATTTAACTACTGGTGCAGGATTCATACCTTGATACGTACCATTAACGTTATGTCGCCATTCGCCAGAAAAGCCATTATTGGGATTATTGTTAGGCGAAACTGGCATCGATTTGACAAAAGTCATTAAATTTTGTTTTGTCGCAATTCCTTTATAATGTAGTGCTTCTAGCAGTGAGGCACCTTCACATAACATAGTATTACCTTGGTTGATAAAAGGGACCCCCAATAAAACTACTTTATCAGGCTTAGGAGCAGCTGTAATTACAGTAGCGCCACTATTAATATAGCCTAACCACTTTCCCTTTGAATTGTATAAAGAATAATATGTTGCTCCGTTAAAGTGGTGATAATAACCTTTAGCGAGAATTGTTTGCTTAGCGATGCTATTGGCCGAACTTTTGAATTGCCAACTAAAGTTGAGCCAGACTGTCCAATTTTTAGTGATTTTAACGTATTTATTTAAACTGTGGTAATAACCTTGTGGGGTCGCTTCTTTCATGCCACCTGAATTGAAATAGCCTAGCCACTTATTGTTATTATCATAAAGTGAGTAATAAGTCGCACCGTTAAAATGTTTGTAGTAGCCACTTGCTTTTACAACGCGATTATTAAGTGTAGCGGCTTTATATTTAGCTTGACCGTTAAAGTTATTCCATATTGTCCAAGTCGGCTTCGTGACGGTGACATATTTTGTGGTGGCATGCCATAAACCTTGGATGGGAACTTTTTTGGTTGCATCAGCATTCAAATAGCCAACCCACTTATCTTGATTATTATATAAAGAGTAGTAGGTAGCTCCATTTTGGTGAAGATAAACAACTTTTACATGCAATAATGTATTGATATAACTGGAGCTAACCGCGCGTTTATGCCAAGAAAAATTTGACCAAATGGTGTAGTTCTTATTGGTAATTTGAATGTAAAAATTTGCTCCTTTTGCCTTGACGGGACTACTTGCCACTATCTTTTTAACAACGGATTTGGTAGTACTATTTTTTTGCGGTTCATTTTTTACTACTGTCGTTGTTCTAATTAGTGGACTGGCTTTTTCTTTACCGGTAGAATTTGCTGTAATTTGTTCTGCAGTAGAAATTGTAGCTAGTGGAGTAGAGCTACCACTTCCAACGGAGCTACTTTCAAAACTACTATTACTATCGGGACTACTAGATTGTGTAAAAGAATCATTACTGCTGGTTGACTCTATTGTCTTTGCTTGAGTTGACATAGGAACCAGGCTTAGGGCGATTAATAATAACAAACCACTTAAAAACATCTTCTTATTTTTCATTTTCTTAACTCCAACCTTTACCGTGTTTTCAAACAGTTGTTATTATACACCTGCTTTAAACATACGGAAAATAAAAATCATCCACATGTCTATATATTTATATAGAAGATATATCTTTATTGAGACGACAATTTAATTAGTGGTCATTTTATTCCGAGTCCGTCTTATTGCTTGAAAGCTAAACGAGTTCATTTTGCTTTTCCTATAATCTAGCTTCATGAACGAACTCTTAGCGACATTAAGTCGAAATGATAAGAAATTTGAGGAACAATTTCATATCATTCCGCCTTAATGCTAAAGAGTTGAGCACGTTCATTTTGCTTTTTCTATAAAAAAGATATATCTTTTCTAAAATTTGTTGCATCTTATCTAAAGTTTGTTTCTTACTTCTTATAATTGAAAGCGGTATTATTACTACGTCAGGAAGGTGACAAGCGTTGTCTTCTATGCAGAAAAACATAAGGAGGTCTAAAGATGAAGAAAAGAAAAAAAGTGGGCTTTTGGCAAAATGTGTGGCGCTATAAGGCTTTGATTTTAATGGCGTTGCCGGGTTTTGTTTGGTTTATCTTTTTCTTTTATATACCAGTCTTTGCCAATGTGGTGGCGTTTAAAGATTTCCACATTTCACCAAATGGCTTTATTGACAGTTTGGTAACGAGTAAGTGGGTTGGCTTTGAGAATTTCAAATTCTTATTTGCTTCAAAAGACGCTTGGCTGATTACCCGTAATACGATTGCTTACAACGTAGTTTTCTTAGCTTTTAACTTATTTTTCGCGATTGCTTTTGCAATTATTATGAGTGAATTACGGAACAAAAAATTGGTGAAAGTGTATCATACGATGTCTCTTTTACCTTACTTTTTATCTTGGGTTGTAATCGGTTACTTCTTATACGCCTTCTTAAGCCCAGATAAAGGGATTTTCAATTTGTGGTTAACCAACCATGGTAAAAACCCAGTGAACTGGTATACAGATCCAACTTGGTGGCCGCTAATTTTTGTTGTCATGAATGTCTGGAAGAGCTTAGGTTATAACAGTATCATCTACTATGCTTCTGTGATGGGGATTGATCCAACATATTATGAAGCTGCAATGGTGGATGGGGCTTCTAAATGGCAACAAATTAAAAATGTTACCATTCCACAAATTGTCCCAATGATGATGGTCTTGTTGATTTTAAACATCGGCGGTATTTTTAGAGCAGACTTTGGGATGTTTTATAACTTGCCACGAAATAATGGTGCGTTATACCAAGTAACGTCAGTTTTAGATACTTACATCTATAACGGCTTAACCGCTACAGGAGACATTGGGATGTCTTCAGCCGCTAGTTTGTATCAATCAGTGGTCGGGGCAATCTTATTATTAGGCACAAACTTTGTGGTTCGTCGAATCGAACCAGATTCAGCATTATTCTAAGGAGGAGCGACACATGGGTAAAAAAGAAAAAGTTTCAAAAGTGGAAATTCGTTCCTTTAGTCCCACAGTTAATATTATCTTTAATATCTTGATTGCGTTATTTGCAATTTCATGTGTGTTACCGTTTTTCTTTGTTGTGATGATCTCACTGACAGAAGAACATTCACTAGCAGAATTAGGCTATCGTTTTTGGCCCAAAGAATTTTCAACCGCAGCGTATTCTTACATTTTTGCTGGCCAAATGAGTTCAAAAATCTTCCGTGCTTTTGGCGTAACGATTTTTGTAACGGTTTTAGGGACAGTGGTAAATGCTACCATGACATCACTTTATGCGTATGTGATTTCGCGGTCGAATTTTCCTTTCCGTCGCTTCTTTACCGTTTTTGCTTTAGTGACGATGCTTTTCACACCAGGGATGGTAGCAACGTACTTAATTGTCAGCAACATGCTTTATTTAAAAGATACAATTTGGGCATTGATTTTACCGATGGCATTGGGACCTTTTAATATTTTAGTGATGCGTACTTTCTTTATTAAAACAGTGCCAGATAGTATTATTGAATCGGCTCGGATTGATGGGGCAACAGAATTACGAATTTTTACAAAAATTGTCTTACCTTTAGCAGTACCAGGGATTGCGACGATTAGTTTATTTGCCGCTTTAGGTTATTGGAATGACTGGTTTAACGCATTACTTTACATTCAAAATGACAACTTGGTACCTTTGCAATATTTATTGATGAAAATTCAAAGTAATTTGGATTTTCTAGCCAAAAATGCAGGCATGGGGGCGCAAATCCAAGGTGGACTTGCAGCGTTACCTTCAGAATCTGCCCGCATGGCAATCGTTGTGGTTTCAACATTACCGATCGCATTGACATATCCGTTTTTCCAAAAATATTTTGTCGGCGGATTGACAATCGGCGGAGTGAAAGAATAAGAGAGTGGAGGAGAAGTAATGAAAACGTGGAAAAAAGTGCTAGGTGTCAGTGCATTGGCATTGATGACAGCAGGGTTAGCTGCTTGTGGTAGCCAAAAAGATGCTTCATCAGACTCAGGATCAAGTAGCGACTCAAAAACATTATTAATGTATCAAGTCGGGGACAAACCAGAAAATTACGATGAATTAATGAAGATTGCCAACAAACGCATTAAAGAAAAAATTGGTGTAACCGTCGACTTACAATATATTGGGTGGGGCGATTGGGATAAGAAAATGCCAACCATCATTAACTCTGGTGAAAGTTATGATATTGCGTTTGCTTATCAATATGTTGCCAATGCCCAAAAAGGCGCTTTTGCTGACTTAACCGAATTATCACAAAAATATGCCAAAGATTATATGGATCAATTACCTGAAATGTACAAAAAAGGTAATGAAGTAGACGGCAAATTATACGCAATTCCAGTTTATGGCAATGCGTGGGCACAACAAGTTTTAACTTTTAACGATCAATACGTGAAAAAATATAACTTGGATATTTCAAAAGTAGACGGATCTTATCAATCAGCCACTGAAGTATTGAAACAATTCCATGAAAAAGAACCAAATATTGCTGCTTTTGCAATTGGTCAAAGTTTTAACGCTTCTTCAAACATGGACTTCCCATTAGGAAAAGACTATCCATTTGCGGTTCGTCTAGATGCTGAAGGTGCACCAAAAATTATTAACCAATATGAAGACAAAGAATTCCAAGACAACTTGAAAACATTGCATGAATGGTACAAAGAAGGTTTAATTCCAACTGATGCAGCTACTAACACAACTGGCTTCCCATTAGAAGGTAACACTTGGTTTATGCGGGAAGAAACCCAAGGACCAATGGATTACGGCGATACAATTTTACGTAATGCTGCACAACAAGATTTAACTTCACGTCCGTTAACACAACAATTGAAAACGACAAGTCAAGCGCAAATGGCAAACTTTGTTGTTTCTAATACTTCTAAAAACAAAGAAAAAGCAGTTGAATTCTTAAACTTGTTAAACACTGATCCTGAATTATTAAACGGTTTAGTTTACGGTGTTGAAGGCAAAGCTTGGGAAAAAGTTGGCGATGACAAGTTGAAATTACTAGACGGCTACAAACCAAACGAACACATGGCCGCTTGGAACACTGGTAACAACATGATTTTATACACGCAAGATACAATTACAGACGAACAAATCAAAGAACGTGATGAAAGTATTGAAAATGCTAAAACTTCACCAATCTTAGGTTTCAACGTTAAAACAGATAATTTCAAAACCCAATTATCTAGCATTATGAACGTCATGAACCGCTATAAAGCAAACTTAAATACTGGTTCAATCGACCCTGAAAAAACTATTCCAGAAATGGTTGCTGAATTGAAAAAAGCAGGTTGGGACGATGCGCAAAAAGATATGCAAAAACAATTGGATCAATTTGTGAAAGATAACAAATAATTAATTTAAAAGTATTATTGTTTAGAAATTGTCAGCGGTTGCGATTATTTGCTATCGCTGACTTTTCTAATCAGAAAAATGTGGTAAAATTTGGTGGTTAAAGCTGAGATGGTAACAGGATTGTTATTTCAGCTGTGATTATCAAAATAGTTATATTTATAACGAAATAAAAATTTGGTAAATGAAGATAAAGGAGTTTTTAAAATGGTAAGTAGCGGTATTCAACGTCTTTTTTACGTAGTCTGGATGATTATCAAATTAAATTTATATTTTGTTTTATTTACCTTAATGGGCGGTGTCCTTTTTGGGGCGGGGCCTGCTTTTCAAACGATGACTGATTTATTGATGGAACATGGTATTGATTATCAGCAAGTAACTTTTAAAGGCTTTATGAGCCAATGGCGTAAAAACTTTAAACGAAGCAATGTTCACTTTTTACTTTTTGCTGGGATTAGTTTTTTTCTGGGCTATAATTTATATTTATCGGCTCAAATTCAAGGCTTACTATGGTTAGTCATTGATTTTGTCTTAGTCTTTGTTTTGTTATTATTAACAGTTTTTTATTTATATGTGACCCAGTATGAAACAAAATATGAGATTACGCATTTTAATTTATTCAAATTGGCTTTTGTCAGTGTCTTTTTAAACTTTAGTGCCTTTTTGAAAGTGTTATTTGGTTTAATTTCGATTTTGGTGTTGACTTGGTTCTTTAAGGGGCTATTGTTATTTGCTACTTTTGCACTGATTGCAGTTTGGAGTGGCTTTGCAACAAAAGACAATCGCTTTATGGTCGCACGAAAGTTGGCGCAACATGGCTAAATTTTTAGCTCGTTTTGATAAGGGCAAATATTTAATGAATCGCTTGATGCAAATTTACAGCCTTCTGTTGGTGGGAGTTATCCTGCTGACGGTGGCTGCTTTGTGCGTTTATACAGCAGATAGCAATTACCGTAAATTAAACAGTGATTTAGTGGGATTGGAAAATCGTGTGGTGAATTCAGTCGAAGATAATAACGACACGATGAGTTTTATTTATATGGAGTTGGCAGGTTCCAATACCGCCATTGAAAATGTCAGACAGTACTTGAATTTGTCTGCTGCGGATTATTTTGAGTATACGCAAGATTCTTGGCTAGCCTACCAGCGGGACACCCGTATCTCTGAGACAATTAACGGTTTTTTTAACGCTTTTAACGATTTGGAGCAACTTTATGTGACGCTTGATGGTTCATCTAGTTATTTAATGGCCGATAAAAACAATCATAATGGCCGCAAGTTACAAGGCAAAATGCCAACTAAAAGCGGTTTTGTGATTACCCGTCCGATTGTCGATCAATATGGATCTAAAATGGTGGGCGAAATTTCTGCTGTCTTTTCTCGGGCGGCAGTGTTGGGCATGTTGGAAGATTCCATGGTAGCAGATGGCATGGATGCTTATATTTTTGATAATGCCAATAATCCGATGTTTACGACCTATAATCAGTTGAGTCAAAAAGACTACCAAAAATTAGTGAATGCTATTGAAAATAAACAAACCATCCCCTCAAGTATTAACAAAAAATATTACATTTTACAAAGAAAAACCAGTCGCGATCTTTCCTATGTTTTACTCGCTAGTAAAAAAGTGTTGTGGCAAAAAAATCTGCGTACTTTTGCGATTGCAATTTTAGTGGGGTCTGGACTAGCTGCCATTTTACTTACAACATTAAAACGAACCTTTAAACGCTATTTCCAACAAATTGAAACGATTGTTGGCATTACGCACAGTGTCGCAGAAGGAAATTTAAAAGAACGCATTGACGTTTCCAAAGTTCAAGATGAATTATATGATCTATCTGAGGCGATTAATTTTATGATTGCCAGCCTAGATCAATACATTCGCGATAATTATGACTTGGAGATTAAACAACGCGATGCCCACATGCAGGCGCTACAATCGCAAATTAATCCGCATTTTCTATATAACACGTTAGAATATATTCGGATGTATGCTTTAAGCAAACAACAAAAAGAATTAGCAGATGTGGTCTACGCTTTTTCTGCGCTTTTGCGCAACAACACCACTCAAGAAAAAACTACGACGCTAAAAAAAGAACTTTCTTTTTGTGAAAAATATGTCTACTTGTATCAAATGCGTTATCCTGATCGTGTCGCCTATAACTTTACGATTGAGCCCGCTTTAGAAGGTCTGATTATTCCTAAATTTACGATTCAACCGTTGATTGAAAATTATTTTGTCCATGGCATTGACTATACGAGAAACGATAATGCGATTAGTGTTAAAGCGCATTTTGTGGATGATGATATTGTTATTTACGTCATTGATAACGGCAAAGGAATGACACCTAAACGGCTTTTGGAGGTTCAACATAAGCTGAAACAACCTGAGCTTGAATCACAAAGCTCAATTGGGATGCATAATGTCTATACCCGCTTACAAAATACTTTTGGAATGGCATTTAGTATGGAAGTAGCATCTGAGTTGGGTAAAGGCACCACTCTGACGATTAAAATCAAAGGAGGCCATCATTTTGTATAAAGTAATGCTCGTTGATGATGAATATATGATTTTAGAAGGTTTAAAACAGATTTTACCGTGGCAAGAACTTGGATTTGAAATCGTTAAAACAGCCCGCACCGCAGCAGAAGCGCTGGCCTATTTAAAAGTAGCACCGGTGGATTTGGTTATTAGCGATATTACCATGCCAGAAATGTCTGGAATCGAGATGATTGATACCGCCTATAAACGGGGCGATAAGTTTGCGGCGATTTTTTTATCCGGTTATCAAGAATTTGAATACGTCAAAGAAGGAATTCGCCTTGGTGTGAAAGACTATTTGGTTAAACCTGTCGACCAAGAAGAACTCTTAGAGATTGTCGAAAAAATTAAAGTGGAACTTGATAAAACCATTCAGCAACAAGAAAAAGAGCAATTAGTACTAGAAAATAGTTTAAGTCGCTGGCTAAACGACGAATTAAATGAAACGGACTTTTTTGCTTTAATGGCGCATTTTGATACCAATCCTTTGGGGCCATTTACGGTCATTAAAATTTTAAGCGATTCAGACATTTTACTGGCGATTGGAAAAGAAGCCAAAAAAATTGGACAGCCTCTGATTATTTCAGGAGGGCCGCAACAACATCAACAAATAATTTTAATTTTTGATGGTGCTGGTGAAAAAGTTTTACAATTTTTAGCCTATTTAAAACGCCAATATCCTAAAAATTTAAAAATTTTCGTTGGCGAAACTATTCAAGAATGGGAAAATTTATACGAAAGTTATGAAAAAGTATTACAGATCGAAGAATTAAATGATTTTTATCCGGACTTATTGCCAACTTCTGCCGCTGATTTGGCTGAAGAAATCGGAGAGAGTGAATTTTCCTTTTTGGCTTTCAATAAATCATTAATGATTGGTGATCAAAAAACGATTCAACAAGAGCTAGATGCCATTTTTGAAGATGCGGTTATCCGACAATTGCAACCGGAAAATGCGCGTTATATTGCCTTTTTACTTTTTACTGATATTTCGCGCCAATATCCAACTGCTACAAAAGACATTTACGAAGAAACAATTGAAAAAATTCGCCAAAGTCACACAGTCTATCAGTTAAAAGAACTCTTAGAAGAAGTCTTGCAAATGGCCAAACGCCAACCAGCTGAAAAACAATTTTCTGAAATGACGCAAAAAGTAATCGAAATCGTGCAAAAAGATTATCGTCAAGATTTAACCTTAAAGCTAGTTGCAGATAGGCTTCATCTAAATGCCGTTTACCTCGGACAAGTGTTTAAAAAGGAAATGCACAATAGTTTTTCCCAATATTTAAATCAAATTCGGATTAAACGGGCACAGCAGTTGCTGCTTCATAGTAACTTAAATATTAATGAAATCGCCGATGAAATTGGCTACAACAATACAAATTATTTTTCGAAAATGTTCAAAAAATTAAATGGTATTACCCCCAAAGAATTTCGTGATGCTTATCATGGGGATTATGCTGATTTAAAAAGTTAACAAATTTTTTGCTAGAAGCAAGAAGTAGGAGGCAACATCATGACTAAAAAGCAATTTCCAAAAGGATTTTTGTGGGGAGCGGCAACTTCTGCTCCTCAAACAGAAGGACACAGTTTAGAAAACGGCAAGACAAAGACAACGTGGGATTACTGGTATGAAACAGCACCGGAAAAATTCAACGCAAATGAAGGGCCAAACAATACGTCAAATTTATATGAAATGTATCAAGAAGATTGTAAGCGAATGCAAGAAATCGGTTTGAATTCCTATCGTACTTCTATTTCTTGGGCGCGTCTGTTGCCAGATGGTAAAACAATCAACAAAGAAGCAGTCGCTTTTTATCGGGATTATTTTAAGCAAATAAAGGCAAATGGGGTCACACCAATTATCAACTTGTTTCATTTTGATATGCCGATGTGGTTAATGGATAAAGGCGGCTGGGAAGCTCGAGAAGCCGTAGATGCTTTTGCTTTTTACGCCAAAACCGCTTTTGAAACTTTTGGCGATTTGGTGACTGACTGGACGACATTTAACGAACCGATTGTGCACGTTGAAATGGGGTATTTATACGGCTACCATTACCCTGCGATTGTCGATTTTAAAAAAGCGATACAAGTGGGCTATCACACCCTTTTGGCGCATGCGGCAGCCGTAAGAGAATTTCGCCAAGTGCTACCAACAGGCAAGATCGGAATTATTTTAAATATTACCCCCACTTATACTCGCAGTGATGAAAAAGCAGATAAAAAAGCAGGACTTGCTTCTGATTTATTGAATACTAAGAGTTTCTTAGATCCTGCTGTGCACGGTACAATTCCGCAAGCTTTGATTGATTTATTAGCAGAAAATGAATTAACGCCTCAAACACAAGCAGAAGATAAAGAACTTTTACAAAACACAGTTGATTTTATCGGTTTGAATTATTATCATCCACGGCGGGTACAGGCGCCAAAAAATCCTCATGTTCCGGCTGTCATGCCAGAAGACTTGTATGCGCCTTATGATTGGCCAGAAAAACGAATTAATCCTTATCGTGGTTGGGAAATTTATCCAGAAGCCTTATATGATGTGGCGATGATGATGAAAAATGAATACAAGAACCTGCCGTGGTTTGTCTCAGAAAATGGGATGGGAGTAGCTGATGAAGAACGCTTTATGGATGAAAACGGCATGATTCAAGATGATTATCGGATTGAATTTATGGTGGAACATTTAAACTATCTTCATCAAGGAATCACTGAAGGAAGTAATTGTTTTGGCTATCATACGTGGACATTTATCGACTGTTGGTCATGGCTTAATGGGTATCGCAATCGCTACGGTTTTTATCGGGTAGATTTAAATAATCATTACAAACGAACGTTGAAAAAAAGCGGTTTGTGGTTTAAAGAAGTAAGTAAAAATAACGGCTATGACGCCAATATTAACGTTGATTAATTGGTGAAAACAAAGCAGAAAGCTGATAGATCGGTTTTTGACTGTTATTTTTAAGCTGTTTAAAAATTGGTGACATAAATGAAGGAGGAAAATAGATGGTACTTGCAGTTTTTGATATTGGCGGTTCAGCCGTAAAATATGGAACGTGGAAAGATAAAACGCTACACGATACGGGCAGTTTTACTACACCGGCGACTTTTGCAGAAATGGTAGCTGAAATGAAACAGGTGATTGCAACGATTGGTACAATTGATGGTGTGGCGATCAGTTCCCCAGGGGCGGTAAATGTTAAAGAGCGCCGCATCGATGGGATTAGTGCGGTGGAATATTTACACAATCGGCCCATTTTTGATCAATTAGAAGCTGAGTTTAATGTACCGGTCACGATTGAAAATGATGCCAACTGTGCGGGTATCAGTGAAATAGAATTAGGAGCAGGGACAAAAGCGCAAAATGCAGTTTTTGTCGTGATTGGCACCGGTATTGGCGGTTCAATTTTTATTAACCGTAAAATTTATCAAGGCAGTCATCTATTTGGTGGCGAATTTGGTTTGATGAAGCCTTTTGGCAAAAGTATTTTGAGCCCGATTGGAACAGCGGTCAATACTGCCAGAAAATTTACCGCAGATACCGGCCGAAAAGTAGATGGTCGCATGTTATTTGAATTGGCCGATCAAGGGGATGAATCTGCACAAAAATATTTGGCTGAAATGTACGATGCGCTAGCCCATTCGTTATATGATGTCCAAGTTTCCATTGACCCAGAAATGATGATTATTGGTGGTGGTATTTCGGTGCGCGTAGATGTGATTGAAAATATTAAAACCCGTCTGTATGACTTGTTAAAAGCAGAAGGCGTGGAAAGCATTATGCCAGAAGTTGTCGCTTGTAAATTTAAAAATGATGCCAATTTAATTGGTGCAGCGGCAAATTTTGAAGTTTTAAGAGGATAATAAAACAGCTCAGTTAGGACTATGATTCTCGTGATGCCCCCTAAAAAGTGGGATTAAAAATCTAACTTTTAAAAAGGTGATGACAAGAAGATAAGTACTAGCTGAGTTGTTTTTTCATAATAAAAAAATTATAGGAGTTTTACAAGAAGAGAGCTGACAGGCCAAAATTTTTGTAATCCAGCATAATTTACTCTTTACGACAATAAACGGACATGGAAAAAGCGATTATCAAGATTTCAGCTTATTGTTTGAGAATGGCTAAGATTTTTCTGTTTTTTAGTTATTTCTCTATAATTTCAGTATAAAAATCTTGTAATTCTTTGATTTTGTCTGTCATATTAAAAAGCGCTAGTGCGTTATAAAATTCAGTAAAATCAATAGTGGTGGGGTCGGCTGCTGCTCTAGCTTGTAATAATTTGTCAAAATATAAAGCCATCATTTTGGCATACATGTATTTTGGTTTCTTTGCGACGGTGGTTAACCCGGTTAAAAATTGGTTTAAAATTTGATCATTACAGCGTTGGAATCCTAGAATAACGCCGTTTATAAAAAAGGTAGTTAGTAGCGAAGTGTAGTAAGGATTCGCGGCATTTTCAGCTAAGGTTTCTTTGGAACTTTCCAACAAAGCTAAAATCATTTCGTCTGAAAAAGCGAACATCAAATTCATAAAAGTGGTCATTTCAAAGTGCTGCCAGACTTCCACTTTAAAGAGATAGTCACAAATTTTATTAATTTCTTTGGTATATTTTTGCGCATCGAAGTGATCATTTTTATAGGCTAAAATCGTCTCTGTTTCAAACCATAAAATATAATAGTAAAAATCGTGATGAGTTAAATAATTTTGCCAAATCTCGGCTTTTAGCTCTTTAGAAATATGGCCGGCATAATATTCTTTGACAAATTGGTCTGCAAGACGACGTTTAGGAGAAATCTCCTGATCTTCTAGAAGCAGTTGATATTCTTCGACTCTTAAGTTCATGCGGTCTAAGTATTGCAATAAAATGCCACTTGAAAGCTCAGTTCCACGATTTTCAAAAGAAGAAAGAGTGGTACGAGAGCTGATACCTTCACAAAGTTGTTTTTGCGTAAAGCCGCGTTCTAAGCGTAGTTTTTTTATAAGTTGTGCCTGTTTCATGGTTAATCTCCTATGACGCATTTTTGTACGGAGTTAGTATAGCTTTAAAAAAATGTTTAGGCTATAAGTATTAACAAAAATTAAATAGTCTATAAAATTTAGTCTGGGTATTTGTGAACAACAAAAATTTTATTTGTTCGAGGAGTAAAAAGATAATAAATGTGCAGCGGTAAAGAAAATAGTTTTTGTAAAGTGGAGGAATCTTGAATGAAAAAAGCAATTGCAATTGTGGTAGGTATCACGATTGGTTGGGGCCTGAGTAGTTTTTTTATGACTGAAAAACTATCTCTTTCTTCGTTATTTATCATGATTATATCTGCATTAACAGTTTATGCAGTAGCGTTTTATTTAGACAAACGCAAAGGAAAATAATTTTTGTAAGCAGTAAGTGGAGGCAAACGTTTTTGACTTGGAATAGTTGGCTATGGCAATTTTTTGTCATAGCCTTCTTTCGTGAAAGTTAAAATAGATTATACCAAGGGAATTACTTAAATTTTAACGTGGTATAATTTTTTTGAAGATATAAAATGAATAATCAGTTTTAGAATACACTTTTAGTTATAAAAATAAGTAGGAGGTTAAGCAGATGATCCAATACAAAGAAAATGACCGAGTAGAAAAAGAGGATTTGAAACAATTATATTCGAGTGTGGGCTGGAGTGCATATACTAATAATTTAGAGGTGTTAGATCAAGCTGTCAACAATTCATTAGCAGTTATTACGGCATGGGACAATGAAAAACTAGTGGGTTTAATTCGCGTTGTAGGTGATAATTATACGATTATTTATATTCAAGATATTTTAGTACATCCTGATTATCAAAATAAGCAAATAGGTACGCAATTAATGAACCAAATGTTACAAAAATATAAAACAGTGAGACAGAAAACTTTGCTAACAGAAGATGCCCCAGATGTTAGACATTTTTATGAAAAATTTGGATTTTCTTCTTGTGACAAAGGCAGTGCAGTCGCATTTTATAAAGAATTTTAGTTGTTTACCAGCGCAGTTAACCTAAGGTAAGGTTATCGGATGTAATCGCAATAAAATAATCCGTGACGCATTTTTGTACAAAATTAAGACTATATAAAAAAAGTGATTATACTAAAGCAGTAAGAAAAAGTTGTAATATTTTGGTTTGAACAAAGAGGAGGAAATGTGATGTATCCTGATTCGCCTTGGGAAGTCGAAGTATTTTAATTGAAAATGAAAAAGTAGGGTTTGGTAAAATCAGTCATGCATTTGGGGAAATGCACAGAAAAGCTGATTCATTTTTTTACTGAAAATAAAAATAAACGGACTTTTATTTTAGAGTCTCCTTTAAGCTGGCAGATTAAAGTAAAAGTCAAAATTTACAGATTTTATACATAAGGTTAGAAAGCAGTTCACTGTTTTGTCCATAGCGTTTTACGCATTGTCTTTTTCTTTTACAAAAAGAGTTCGCAACATCTACTAATTGCAGATGTTCATATTAAAAAAAACAGGCAACTTTAATCTTATGTCAGCTACTGCTGTTACAGGTCGCAAATAGCCGTCAATTTTGAAAGAACTTAGTTACAAGATATCTTTCAAAAACGGCTTTTTGCGATTTTTTTGTTGGTAAAAAATTAGTTGCTTTTCAGCTGAAATAAAGTCAATTTGCTAAAATCGTTGTTTAGCGTTAAAGAGTTAAGGGCAGTTGTTTAGCTTTTCGGATAACGAAAAAGCAAAGGGCGCTAATAATTTGAAGAGGAGGTGACAAAGGTCTTGTCACAACCTCTATTTCTGAATAAACGGTATGACAGAAGCAGCTTCTTCGGAAATAAGACGAAATTCCCCCAAATTTGAAAAACAATTTTCGGAAATTCCGTCTTATTTCTTGAAACTGGTCGCTTTTATCACAACCTCTTCAGTTAACCTGCTTTGCTTTTTTGATACTATTTTTTGGTGCTTAATGAAAATGGTAAATCTGCGGCAGTATGTTCTTTTGGATTTGGCACGATCCCTAAGGTAAAGTCAATGGTGCCTCCGTTGATTAATTCTTCATGGGTGAAGAAAAGTTTTTCTGCTACATCCCCATTGAATTTTGTTGCTTGTAAAAATAGTTGTTGGGGGTGATTTGGTGTGGCGTTAATCGTTAATGTTTTGCCACTTGATAATTTTAGCGTGGCTTTTTTGACTAAAGGCATGCCAATCACATATTCGCCAGTACCAGGACTGACAGGATAAAAACCAAGTGAGTTAAAGATATACCAACCGGCCATGCTACCGTTGTCTTCGTCGCCGGGATAACCGTCAGTAGCAGCGCTAAAACATTCTGTCAGTAAACTTTTAATTAATGGTTGGGCCATTTCGGGTTTGCCAACGTAACTAAAAAGATATGGGTAGTGAAAACTTGGCTGGTTGGAAATTGCTAACTGGCCAAACTCAATAGCGGCCATTTCGCTCATCTCATGAATTTCAAAGCCATAACCAGTCACTTCAAAATCAGGAGATTGATTACATAATTCAATCAATTTTTCAGTGAAGGCTCTATTTCCACCCATTTGATTGATTAGACCTTGGAAATCTTGATAGACTGCAAAACTACTTTGCCAAGTACTGCCTTCTGCGTAATCCTTACCCCAAGAAATCGGTGAAAATTCTTCACGGAAATTCCCTTCTTTGTCTTTTGCCCGCATAAAGCCTGTTTGGGTATCAAAAATATTTTGATAGTTCAGCGCTTGTTTGGCATAATGTTTTGCCGTTTCTTCGTCGGCTAGTGTTTGTGCTACTTGACTGATACAAAAATCACTGTAGGCATAATCCAGTGTGTGGTTAACTGATTCGTGGTAATCACTTGGTACATAACCGTATTTTAAATAATCCAATGTTCCTTGTCGTCCGTAGTTTTGTTTGTTGCTTTGGATTGTTGCGCCTTTTTTCATCGCTTCTAAGAGGCGAGGCATCAAATCAGGACGAATGTCTTTAACCGCTGCATCGGCAATCACAGCATCAATTAAAGTACCAGGCATAAGCCCCCGTTCATCTGGTGATAACCATTTTGGTAAAAAGCCGGTTTCTTCATAGCTGGTTAAAAATCCTTCCAGCATTTCTTCGTATTTTTCTTTGGCCACAAGAGAATAAAACGGATAGACGGTTTTATACGTATCCCAAAAACCGTTATTGGTGTATAAAACGCCCGGTTTGATAGCCTTATTAAAAGTATCGTAATGAATTTTTTCCTCGTTTTCGTCTAACTCATAAAAGGTTTGCGGAAATAAGAAAATTCGATACAGATTATGGTAAAACGTTTTGGTATGAGCAGGATTTGTATGTTCAACTTGCACTCGCTCAAAGTAATTTTCCCATTCAGACTGACTAGCCGTGCGAAAATCTGCTAAGGAAAGTTCTTGTTCTCGCAGACGATTGCGTGTTGCTTGTTCAAAACTGATAAATGAAGTCCCCAAATGAAGCGTTTGCGTTTTTTCGTTGCCAAAATCAAGGACAACAAAGGTGTTTTCACCAGCGACTTTTTTTAGACTTTGAATGGATTTTTCAAAGTGGATAGAGAGATAAAAAGTGAAATCATCATCTTCAGCACCGGAGAAATTGACCACGCTAACTTGCAATTCATGGTCATTTAGTTGTGTAATTTCTTTTGCGCCCGGTAAAGTAAGCATTAGCCCATTTTGCGTTTTTTCATAATTAATAGCTAAAATGCCACCATACATACTAGGAACAACAGTCGAAGTAATGTTATAGCGTAATTGGCGAATAGAAAGTTCAAAAGGCCGAAAAAGCGCTTCTTCTGGTCGATAAGAACTTTGGGCGTGAAATAAAGAAACATCTGCTAGTTCGCCACTGATAGGGGTGAAAAGAACATGGGAAAAATCCCCCATCCACGGACTTGGCTGATGGGTAATGCGGTAACCTTGGAAAGTGCGGTCTTCAGGGTGAAACCACCAACTACCTTTGGCATCTGTCGTCTGGGGGGCAAAATAATTCATGCCAAAAGGAACGCCAGTATAAGGCAGGCAGTTCCCGTTTGAAAAGCTGTGTTGATTTGCAGTACCGTGACGTGTATCAATTGTTTCAATCATGCTGTAATCTCCTTTGTTGATTCCCGGACAAAAAGTGTGACCGGAATTTTTTGGCTATTTGGTTTTTGTTTGGTTTTGATCCAACTTAATAAAGCTTTACCAGCGCTCTCACCGATGGCTTTAAAGTCTTGTGAAATTGTCGTCAACGGGGGATCAACGAAAGCTGCCGCTTGGATATTATCAAATCCCACTAACGAAATATCTGCCGGAATCAAAAAGCCTGCTTGTCGCAATGTCCGCATTGCTTCAATGGCAGTAATATCATTTTCACAAACAAAAGCAGTAATTTGATTGTGTTTCACATAATCTACTAGACGTTCTTTTTCAGTAGTATCTTCTTCAAATGACGTGTGAAAAGTAATGTCATTTTCCATTAAACTTTGGATATAACCTAAGTAACGTTGCCGTGTTGATTGGGGATGGTGGTGATTGCCAAATAGATAAGCGATTTTTTTGTGTCCGGCTTTCACAAGGTAATCACAAGCTTCTTTTCCACCGGCTAAGTTATCGGCTAAAAATGACGGTAATTTTAAATCGGTGACTTCTTTATCCAAAAGGACGATCGGAAAATCAGCAAAAGATAATTCAAATAGCACATCCAAATGTTGATTTTCGTCTTCGGTATAATAAATCAAGCCATCAAATTCATTTTTAATATCTTGGGTGGTGTGGGTATTTAAGAAATCATAAGTTGCAATCATCAATTCGTAGTGGGCGTCTTGCATAACGGGCAAAATACTGCCGGATAAATTGCCAATTGCAACGTCATCTGTAAAAGGGAGCAAAAGTAAAACGCGATTGGTGTTTGTGTTTTCTGTGTTTGTATTGGTGACAAAACTTCCTTTTCCTCTAGTGCGCTTAATGAGCCCTTGTTGTTCAAGTTCATTTAACGCGCGCTTTGAAGTAATCCGACTAACATGATATTGTTCTGCGAGTTCTTTTTCTGTCGGTAATTGGTCCCCTGCAGCAAGCTGTCCGCTAGCAATTTTATCTTCTAAGTCCCGTAAAATTTTTAAATATAAAGGTTCCATCTTTTTCTCCTTAATTGGTATATCATATATAGTAGTTTAGCACATATTTTTCTGCTGTAAATAAATAAAAAAACTTTTTTGAAAGCGTAGACATATTGCGATAAGTGCTATATAATCGGTTCATCAATAAAGATATATCATTTATCAAAGGAGCAAGCAAGTATGACTTATAAAGATATACCAAGATCAATTCAACAATTTATGGATGAAATTACCGCCAAATGTGGCAAAGAACATGCTGATTGGGCAGAAAATTTTAATGCAGCCTTTGCCAACACGTTACTAACAACTGTTAAACGTCATGATGATGGCACTACTTTTTTATTAACTGGTGATATTCCAGCGATGTGGTTACGGGATTCTACCGCTCAAGTTCGGCCTTATCTAGTTGTTGCCAATGAGGATGAAGATTTAGCAGCGATGATTTCTGGTTTAGTTAAAAAACAATTTTATTATATTAATATCGATCCTTATGCGAATGCGTTTAATGAAGAAGCAAATGGAGCCGGTCACCAAAGCGATCATACTAAAATGAATGACTGGATTTGGGAACGAAAATATGAAATCGATTCCTTATGTTATCCAGTACAACTAGCGTACTTGCTTTATAAAAATACTGGCAGAACCGACCAATTTAATGAAGATTTTGTTTCTGGGGTAGAAAAAATCTTAACCGTCTTTACGACAGAACAAGATCATAATAACTCTCCTTATACTTTTGTCCGCGATACCGATCGTAAAGAAGATACCTTGATTAATGACGGTAAAGGTGCTGAAGTGGTTCCAACTGGGATGACATGGTCAGGTTTTCGACCAAGTGATGATGCTTGCCAGTACGGCTATTTAGTTCCTTCCAATATGTTTGCTGTTGTTATCTTGGGTTATTTAGAAGAGATTTTCAGCACGGTTTTAACAGATGAAGAGATTGTTGCCTGGGCGCATAAATTAAAAGTTGAAATTGAAGCTGGCATTAAAGAACACGGACGAATCACAAATAAAGCCGGAGAAACTATTTTTGCTTACGAAGTTGACGGCAAAGGTAATGGAACAATTCAAGATGACAGTAATGTTCCCAACTTGATTTCAGCTCCTTATTTGGGTTACGGCACGATGGAAGACCCACAATATTTGGCAACACGTAAAACATTATTAAGTAAAGAAAATCCTTATTTTTATGAAGGCAAATTTGCTAAAGGGATTGGTTCTTCTCATACACCAGAAAATTATGTTTGGCCAATTGCGATGGCAATGGAAGGCATGACTACAACGGATAAAGCTGAAAAAGAGCGTATTTTAAATCAATTAGTCGCAACCGATGCAGGTACGCATTTAATGCATGAAGGATTTAATGTGGATGATCCAACCCAATACACCAGAGAATGGTTCTCTTGGGCGAATATGATGTTTTGTGAATTAGTAATGGATTATTTTGATATTCAAGTGAAAAAATAAGCAGATCAGGCGGCTAACATGCTGGCCACCTACTTTTAGGAGACGGATGTAATGAAGAAAAAAGTATATATCATTTCCCATAGTCACTGGGACCGTGAGTGGTACATGGCCTATGAGCAACACCATATGCGTTTGGTGACTTTAATGGACGATTTATTAGAATTGTTTGAAACAGATCCAGATTTTAATAGTTTTCATTTAGATGGCCAAACCATTATCTTAGATGACTATTTACAAGTGCGACCTGAAAAAAGAGAAGCAGTTCAAAAAGCCATTGATGCCGGAAAATTACGCATTGGACCATTTTATATTTTGCAAGATGACTTTTTAACCAGTTCGGAATCTAACGTGCGCAATATGTTAATTGGTATGGAAGACAGTAAAAGATGGGGCACACCAGTTATGCTAGGTTATTTCCCAGATACTTTTGGCAATATGGGGCAAACGCCACAAATGATGAAACAAGCCAATTTAGAAGCGGCGGCTTTTGGTCGTGGGGTTAAACCAATTGGCTTTGACAATCAGGTGCTTTCAGATGACAACTATACTTCACAATATTCTGAGATGAATTGGGTTGGACCAGACGGGACGGATATTTTTGGCTTGTTGTTTGCTAACTGGTATTCAAATGGCAATGAAATTCCGGCTGAAGAACAAGCAGCCCGCGCTTTTTGGGATCAGAAATTAGCGGATGCAGAAAAATTTGCCGCTACCAATCACTTATTAATGATGAACGGGGTTGATCATCAGCCGGTTCAAAAAGATGTTGCTAAAGCGATAAAATTAGCCAACGAATTGTACCCGGATTATGAATTTATTCATTCTAATTTCACTGATTACTTAGCAGCCGTGCAAAACGATCTACCAGCAGATCTTGGTACTGTAAAAGGGGAATTGACCTCACAAGAAACAGATGGCTGGTTTACATTAGCCAACACAGCTTCTGCGCGGGTTTATTTAAAACAGTGGAATACGCGCGTTAGTCGACAATTGGAAAATATAACAGAACCTTTGGCGGCTATGGCGTATGAAGTTTCTGGCAACTATCCTTTTGATGAATTGGATTACGCATGGAAAACTTTGATGCAAAATCATCCTCATGACAGTATTTGTGGCTGTTCAGTCGATGAAGTGCATCGGGAAATGATGCCACGCTTTGAAAAAGCTAATGAAGTTGGCAAATATTTGGCAGATGAAGCTACTGCGACGTTAACAAATGCCATTGATACTTCAAAATTTCCTGAAGAAAGCTTCCCATTTGTAGTTTTCAATACTGCTGGAACAACAAAAAGTGGTGTTGCAACAGTCGATATTGAAGTAAAACGGGTAACTTTTGCAGAATTATACCCTTCAAAAGGTTATGATAAATTAGCCCAAGAAGCGCCACAAACGTATCATGTTATCAATCAAGCAGGTGAAATTGTGCCAGCTGTGATTAGTGAAGAGCAAATTCGTTTTGATTACGATCTACCAAAAGATCGTTTCCGCATTCCTTATATGGAAAAATATATCACAGTAACACTTGATGTAGCAGCAATGAAAGGTTTTTCTTGGGATAGCTTTGCTTTAGTCGTTGGAAAAGAAGAAAAAGAAACGACATCATTAGTGGCAAAACATGGCCGCGTGTTAGAAAATGACTTTGTAAAAGTCGAAATTCAAGCAGACGGTAGCCTAACTTTAACCAATAAACAAACCGGTAAAACGCTAAGTGATTTGTTAGTCTTTGAAGATGTCGGTGATATTGCCAATGAATATATCTTTAAACAGCCTGAAGGCGATCATGCCATTTTATCGACTTTTTTCCCACACCAAGTGGAAGTTATAGAAGATAACGCACTAGTGGCAAAAGTTCAACTAACGCATGAAATGGAAATTCCTAAATCTGCTGAAGACTCATTAGACTTAGAACAAAAGAAAGTAGTCGACTTCCGTTTCCGTAAATCAGGGCGTAGTAATGAGACAATCGGTTATAAAATCGTGACCGAAATCACATTAAATAAAAACAGTAAAATGGTGGAATTTGCAACAACAGTGAATAACCAAGCCAAAGATCATCGTTTACGGGCGTTATTCCCAACCACACTAGCTGTGTCAACTCATGAAGCTGACAGTATTTATGAAACAGTTGTCCGTCCAAATCAGGTTTCAAAACATTGGGAAAATCCAACGAATCCGCAACACCAACATGCTTTTGTCAATTTGCATGATGAAGAATTTGGACTAACAGTTTCCAATTATGGCTTAAATGAATATGAAATCGTTGACGATACTATCGCTTTAACCTTGTTACGTTGTGTGGGAGAACTGGGCGATTGGGGCTATTTCCCAACGCCAGAAGCGCAATGTCTGGGTGAACATACTTTTAATTATGGCATTGAACTTCATGGTGCACCAGAGACGCGCTTTGCTAGTTATAAACGCGCTCACAGTGCGCAAGTGCCGTTAAGTATCAAACAAACGAGTGTCCACAGCGGGAAACTTGAAACCAGTCAGACATTTGTAGAAATTGCTGGTGATAAATTTGAACCGACAGCGTTAAAACGTCGTAAAAATGATGATGCGCTAATTTTAAGAGGCTATAACTTAAGTAACGATGAAGAAGAATTGATGCTTAAAAAAGGTGAGCAATCACCAAATCAAACGCTAAATCTATTAGAAGAACCACTAAAAGAATACAGCAACCGATTACAGCCGTATGAAATTCGCACTGTTGAATTTTAAAATTAAAACACCTGTCTAATTAAAACTCTGCGCTTTGTCGCTACTTTGGTTGGAGCATTACTTCCAGCGCTCTTACTAGTAGTGAAAGTGCGGAGTTTTTATTTAAAAAAGACAGCGCAGTTATGAAAATTTTATTTTAATGGCTAAAAGGGAGGATACTTATTAGTAGCAATGAACTGCAGGTGAAAGAAAAATCATTTTTCACCGCAAAAAACAGCGGTCTACTGGCAAAAAGAAAACAAATTTTGTCATAAATAAAAAAACGAACTAAATTGCTTAAATCCCGGTAAATTTTTCTGTAATTTTAAGACAAAAATAACGCACCTTTATAAGAAAGGCTTTTCGCTTTTATAAGTTGACAGCCCTTACTACAAACATTAGAATAAAGTTGTGTCTAAAACACATATGCATGTAGGCATATTGATAATTTCAGATTAAAGTTTATCAAAAAACTACGAACAATAATTGAATAAGGATAGTACGGAGGTGGATCTATTGACTTTAATGTATATTCTCCTCGCTATCATCGGTTTAATTGTCGGTGTTTTATTAGGGCTGTCCGTTGCGAAATCTCGTCACGAAAAAGAGATCGCAGGGGCTCAAAATTCTGCTCAAGGGATTTTAGCTAGTGCGCAAAAAGAAGCGGAAACTCTAAAAAAAGAAGCCTTGTTAGAAGCTAAGGAAGAAAATCAGAAGTATCGTGCAGAAATTGAAAGTGAGTTGAAGGAAAGCAAACTTGAATTAAAAACCCAAGAAAATCGCTTGCTCCAAAGAGAGCAGCTGCTTGATCGCAAAGACGACTCAATTGAAAAACGCGAAAACTCACTGGAAGAAAAAGAAACCAAACTTAGTGCGAAACAGCAATTAATTGACGAGCGAGAAAATGAAGTCGAAAAATTAATCGAAGGACAACAGCAAGAGTTAGAAAAAATCGCTGCTTTGTCCCGTGATGAAGCCAAAGAGATCATCATGAAATCAACCGAAGAAGAGTTGAATCACGAGTTGACCTTAATGGTAAAAGAGTCTGAGCAAAGAGCGAAGGAAGAAGCGGATCGTAAAGCCAAAAACTTATTATCCCTTGCCATCCAACGTTGTGCTGCAGATCAAGTTTCTGAGATGACGGTCTCTGTTGTTTCATTGCCAAACGATGAAATGAAAGGACGAATCATTGGTCGTGAAGGCCGAAACATTCGTACGCTAGAGACGTTAACTGGGATTGATTTGATTATCGACGACACACCAGAAGCAGTGGTATTGTCAGGATTTGATCCAATTAGACGGGAAATTGCCCGCATGACATTGGAAAAACTAATCCAAGATGGTCGGATTCATCCAGCCCGGATTGAAGAAATGGTGGAGAAATCTCGTAAAGAAATGGATGAACGTATCCGTGAATACGGGGAAGAAGCAGCCTTTGAAGTGGGCGCTCACACCTTGCATCCAGATCTAATTAAGATTTTAGGACGCTTACATTTCCGTACCAGTTATGGTCAAAATGTTTTGAACCACTCCATTGAAGTTGCTAAATTATCAGGTATCTTAGCTGCTGAACTTGGTGAAGATGTCCAGCTTGCCAAACGGGCAGGATTGCTTCATGATATCGGGAAAGCGCTAGACCATGAAATTGAAGGCTCTCATGTGGAAATCGGGGCAGAACTTGCCGCTAAGTACAAAGAAAACCCTGTTGTAATTAACGCCATTGCTTCACACCATGGCGACACAGAAGCAACTTCTGTAATCTCTGTCTTAGTAGCCGCTGCTGATGCTTTATCTGCTGCCCGTCCAGGTGCTCGCAGTGAATCATTAGAAAACTACATTAAACGCCTAGAAAACTTGGAAAACATCTCCAATAGCTTCCCAGGTGTTGAATCAAGCTTCGCAGTCCAAGCTGGTCGTGAAGTACGTGTGATGGTTAAACCAGAAGAAATCTCTGATTTAGAAGCGGTGCGCTTAGTCCGCGATATCCGTAAGAAAATTGAAGATGAATTGGATTATCCAGGTCACATTAAAGTAACTGTTATTCGTGAAACACGTGCGACAGATTACGCAAAATAGAAATTGTAAAAGCCACGCCCGTTAATTTCGGGCGTGGCTTTTTTAGCTAGAAAAAAAGATAGGGGATAGAAAATAAGCGCAAGTGGTTTTTACCAGTTTATTTTACTTTTAGCATAATCTAGTGGGTCAATCTTGTTAGCGTAAAAATTAGCAATACTACTAGTAAAATTGTTTTTTCTGTCTGCGCTATTTTAGTCGAATATGCTATATTTAATGCGGGTAGTTAGGGGGTAAATGATGGATATCTATTCTTTGTTGGACAAAAATGATCAAGTGGAGCTAAAGATTTTTAACGAGTTACTAAAAGGGGATATGCACCATGAAATTGCAGTTATAAGAAAGAATTTGGGGTTAACTCGGCCGCGTTTTAACGATCGCTTAGAGGGTTTAAGGCAACGCTTGATGGCTATATCTGAACAGATCACACTAGATAAAGTAAATGGTGAAGAGGTTGTTTTAAGATTACCACTTTATTTTAATACAAGTGATGTTTATTTTATTTACTTAAAAGAATCAATAAATTATCAAATTTTATATCGTTTATATGAGCGGGGCAAACTTGATCTTTTTGCCGTGATCGAAGAATTATTTCTCAGTGAATCGGCCTATTATCGAAGAATTAGAGAAATAAACGAAGTGCTTATAGAATTTGATTTAAAAATTGTAAACGGTATTTTAAAAGGAGACGAATTGCAAATTCGTTATTTCTTTTTCAATCTTTTTTGGTACTTTTTTCCGTTAACAATCGTAGTGGAAAACAATACAGATCCTACAATCAAAAATTTAATCACAATTATTGAAAATCAAACGGAGTTGAAATTTAGTTTTTTTGATTATCAAAAACTATTTTTGTGGTTAAAGATTACCTTAAAACGAATTAATCATCCTGAAAAGCAGCCTAGTAGTGTAGTGGAATATCATTTGATGGTCTTAAGGGAACGGGAAAGTTATCGGCAAACGAAAAATATTTATTTCCGCTTTTTAGCGCGTTTAGCTCTTCCTTTTCAAGATGAAGAAGTTTTATATGTATATCTCTTTTTATTGAGCCAGTTTATTTTACCAATAAAAGCTGATTTTTTTGCGGATGTATTTACCGTAGTAAGTCCTAAGGTAAAACCTGTTTTAACGGAAATGGAGGATTATCTTTATTCTATTTTCAATCGTGCTGCTCTTGATGAAGAGGTCAAAGAGAAGGTCCGTTACACGTTGATCAATATTATTTATACAGAGATTTTTTTTACCGGTTTTTCTGTTTATTTTGACGAAGAAAAATTACAAGATGTCGGCCAAGAGATTGTATCCTTGCCTTTTGATGAATATGTTGATAAGTTATATGAGCTTTTACAGAATATTTACCGCCATGTAAAAAAACAGCGACGCATCCTAAAACAAGCTGAAATGAAGAAAAATCAAGCTCTTATTTTTCGCTTACTTTGTTTATTATCTTATGTTGATAAAATCAGTACGCCACGCTTTTTAATTGGTTTTGATTATTATGGGGATGATTTACTAAAAGAATTGAGTTATGAAGTATCAGTAGATTTATTAAAGCAAGACCCGCTCATTATCGCAGAACCGTATAACGCTACTACAGATTATGATTTAGTGTTAACCAACTCCGATGTTAATAAGCAAAATTATTTAGCGCCAACGTATGTATTTTCAGAAGTATTAACACCAAAGGAGGTGCGCTATCTGCGTAAAATTATTAAAAAAATGCACTTAAAAAAAGTTCAAACAGTAAGGAGTTAATCATGCGTACAATAATAATCGGTGCTTCTCATAGTGGTATTCAGGCAGCGCGAACGTTAAAAAAACTACAACCGGAAATGGATGTGGTTCTTTTAGAAAAAACACAGACGATTGGTTTTTTCTCCAGTGGTCTAAATTATATGCTGACTAATAAAATACAAGATTTGCAGGAAAGTCGTGCTATTTCACCACAAGCATTATTAGATGAAGGCATTAATTTGGTTCGCTTAGCGGAAGTCACTAAGATTGATCCAGTAAAAAAAGTAGTTTTTTATACATACGGAAAAGAAGTAGCGGAGCATGTGGCCTATGATTTTTTAATTTTAGCAATGGGATCCACCCAAGCAGCTTTAAAGACGTCAGGTAGTGATTTGGTTAATATTTTAAGTTATAAAAATATCACCCAAACGCAAAAATCTCTGGCTATTTTAAAACAAAGTCATGAAGTTACCATCGTAGGTACGGGCTATATTGGAATGGAACTGGCGTATGCTTTAAGTAAGCAAAACAAAAAAGTTCATCTGATAGAACAAATGGAAAATATTTTGTTTCGCTATTTTGATAGTGAAATGGTCACTTCGGTACTAGCAGATTTACCCTCTAATATCCAGCTACATTTGAACACCACGCCATTGTCTTTTACAGGGGTGAATGGCAAAGTGGAAGAAACAAATTTATCAAATGGGGCTACAATTCAAAATGATGCCGTTGTACTGGCGATTAATGCACGGCCGAATACGAGTTTGGTACAAGAATTTCTGACGCTTAACATTGACGGTACAGTTGCTGTAAACGAATTTTTACAAACTAATTATGCTGACATTTATGCTATTGGTGATTTAATTCAAGTACCGATTCATGGAACCAATACAGCAATTTATATGCCCTTGGTTAATCATGCAATTCGAACAGGAATTGTCGCCGCTGAAAATATCGTGTATCAAAATACGGTTAAACTAAAACCAACGAAAAAAACAAGCGTTACCCAACTTGGTTCTTTTTACTTATCGCGAACTGGAATCACGCAAGAAGAAGCGCCTTATTATAATAAAAAAGTGGTTGCTGTTACGCAACAATTTGAAGACTATGGCTTTGAACAAAACTTTTCCCAGCGACCGCTGTTAAAACTCGTTTTTGAAGAAAAAGAACTGAAATTAATTGGCGCCCAGTACATCAGTAAATTTCCCCGTTTGGAGTTTATTAATCTGCTAGCAGAATTTATTGAAAAAGATGAAACTGCGCTGACGCTAAGTCAAATGGAGGCATTCTTTAATCCGTTGTTTTCTGCCCCCCTTCATTATGTGCAACAACTGGCTTTACAAATCTTAGCTGAAAACAATTAAACATCATTGATTATATTGCTACTTATCTCGTAAAAAGGATGTGACAGAAGCTGCTTTTGTCACACCGTTTATTTGGAAATAGAAGATATGACAAGACTTTTGTCATATCTTCTATTTTTTTGTGGATAAATAAACGGATTAAAAAGTAATTTCTGTTTAAAGAAGCTGATACTTCACAAAAATTGGTGTAGCTATTTTCTTAAATTCCTTTTTATTTCTTGAAGCTGACTATTGCTGTTAGACCCATATTGTGGCGGTAAAAAATTAGAGAGGTAGACGAAGATGAGTTCAGTTCCTTTTTGTTACGAAGTATTTTGATGTATACCAATTTTTTATCCTGTTTTTTTGCTGTTTTATTTTTGAAATAAAAATTAAATTTCTTTATTTTTTGCTTTTTTTAAATAAAAAAAACAAAACTTTGACAAAGTTATTTTGATGCGTCGATTTTTGACAGGAATTCGAAATGAAAAGGTTTTACTATATGCGTGTAGACCAATAGATAAAGGGGGGATGGCAATGAAAAAGAACATTATTAATTTACGGAAAGTTTTTATTCTACTGGCAACAGTAATAATGCTTGCACCTATCTTTTTCATGACTGCTGTCAAAGTCAGCTATGCCCAAGAGACAACGGTAAAAAGTGAAGAGACAAAAGATAATTTGTCTAACACGACACTGGAAACAACTCAGAAAACAGAACAACCACCTAAGCTGACAGAAACTACTACTTCTAGTGATATGGCAGAAAAAGAGACAACGGGGGTAAGTGAAGAAGCGACCAAAACCACTGAAGAAACAGCGACAAAAAGCAGTGATACTAGTAAAACAAAAACTTCCGCTGAATTAGCTCCTGACGTATTGGAGAAACTAAAAGCGTATTTGCCAACTGCAGAAATTCGCTATCAAGATGGCACGTTAACGATTCAATTGGCCAGTGGAGAGCAAGCAGATTATGCCAAATCACTGATTCAGCAATTAGCGATTCAAGTTCCTGTGGAAATTACGGCAAAGCTAGCGACTACAGGCAATCAATCAGACGCCTATAAAGCAGGCTATCAATTTTTCAACGATGATATGACTGCACAAGCTGATAAAAACATCAATATTCCGCTTGTTGCAACAATTTATACGGGGAATTTGCCTTTAGTCGCAAAGTTAATGGATAGAGCAAAAATTAATAGTGTTACAGATGTCCAAGATATTATTGATGGAATGAAAAATGCTTATGCTAAAGTACAAAATTCTAGTCAGGTTTATTTAGAAAAAAGTACGCAAAAATATGTTTTTTATTTTGTGACCATTAATGTCAATCCTAACTATCAATTAATAGGTAATATTTGGAATGATGATTTTCGCAACGGTTACTTGGCTGCGATGGTGGATTTTAAAACAGAAATGAATAAATTTTTGCAACATATCACCACCCAAGCCCAAATCGATCAAGATTCAGTCGCTAATAATGCAACATATCGGCCACCTTCAACCGATAGTTCAGGTTTTGGTGGAAATATTGCCAATCTAATTAAGGCGTTAACAGAATTGTGGACAAACTATAATGAAGCGCCACTAGATAAAAATGGGACACAAGTTTTTGTTTACACCCCAACGCCAGGCATTAATGCTGGTACCCAAGATGCCGTTTCTAAAACGGTTAGAAGTTTACTGGTGATGATTGGTTTAATTATCCCAACGGTGCAAAACAAATTAATTAAACAAGTTTTAGAAGACCCAAGAGCTATTGGGGGTGAAGCAGGTGTTTTCTTAGGGGATAACGATACATTAGCTGGTGCGATGGTAATTGGGGGTAAATCCCTTTCAGATATTTTAGGTTATATGGGTTTTGCCGATGCAATTAATAGTACTGTCGCAAATACAATTTATCTAGGAATAAGAGATGCAATTAAAAGTGCTTTAGTAAATGCCTTGTTGGAAGGTGAAAAAGAAAATATTAAAAATCTGATTTCCGGAACCAAGTTTACTAATAAGGGCTGGGGGTTAAAAGAACCGCGAAAAAAAGGGGAAACGCTCGCCCTTGCTAAAGATGTGGGGTTCTCTTTAACGAATACTTACGTTAACGAACTGCGCAATATTGCGATTCAAAGTGCCATAAAAAAACAAAAAATGAGTAATACGGATCTTTTTACTTATTTGAATACGAATGTTGCCGCCTTTAAAACAGAGGCAGCGGGTAAAAACCGGATTATGTCAGACGGTGGGAAAGCAGCGCGGGAACTCTTATATGTCATTTATGAAGGCGAATATGAAGCAATCACAAAAGCCATAACAGATTATAAGGCAAGGCCTGCAGAAGATCCTGAAGCATTAGCAGCTAGCCAAAAATTTTATCTGACACTGCCTTTTTCAGATGAAAAAATTGAAGTCATCGACTATCAAATCATCAGAAAATGGCTCTTTGAAGCAGGACTTGCCCGGGTAAAAGAAGGCATTGTGGCAGCAGATTTGAAATCGCATCAACAATTGGATGCAAATGTGACTAAACTGGATCAAACGCCAGCTGATAAACTATTAACTGTCGCAGACAAACAAGTATTTGATCAAAATACACTTTACGACTGGTCAGAGGCTCAAAAATTTACCACTAACGCTCTAACTCCTTTAAGACCGACATTAGTTGAAATTGTCAAAGACGCTTATCAATATGGTTATAACAGTGAAACTGTGAAGGTGAATAAATCATTTGAAGCTGGAGAAGTTTCTTTTCAAAAACAAAGTCAAGCAATGATAACAGAAGAATATCTCACAAACGGGCCATTAGCTATTGATTTAAACAACGATTTTGAAGTAGACGGTTTTAAATATAATCAAAAATCTGATCAAAGTGGTCGGATCATAAAAGGACAAAATCAAGATGAATTTTTACAAGGGACAATTGATGGAAAAGTAGTGCCGTTAAGTGGCGTGTCCTACGTCGATGGCGTGAAAAAAGCTGCAAAAGAACAAACGGTCACAATAAAATTTCAAGTTACAGGTGTGGCAGGTCAAGAAGATGAATTTCAAACAGAAGCTGATGCTGGGAAAATCATTGATAAAAGTGAAGTTGGTGGAAAATATGTAGCTACTTTAGTTCCGTTTACTCGTTTTGTAACACTAGCACAAAATAAAATTAGCGTAGCATATCCACAAATTGACGGTTGGGAAGTAGCACTTAAAGCAGCTGATAAGCGGTTTGAAACTGCGTTAAATGATCAAACAGTCATAAAAAATCCTACTGGAGAATTTGATCCCTACAACAAAGTTGGCGGTAATAGTGTTGGCTATAAATTACAAAATGTTTTGAAAGAACAGCCGACCGTTGCTTATTCCAAACTGATTACTCCGGTCATTAGTACTTTGAATTTAACGGGAAACGATGATAAAGGCTATGTCGTCTCAGGGCAAGTAACGACTCATGAACGAACTGTGATTAACTTTAAACGCACGTCTACAGGTGATGCAATCGCACAGGTTACGCCAGATGCAAGTGGACAATTCTCGATGCAGTTGACAAAAGATCAAGTAGAAACAGTCGGGGACAAGAAACAGATTCTTGCGATTGCTACTTTTGAAAACGAATACGGAACACTTACGAAAAGCGCTGAAAAACAAGCGGAGCTCGCGACAAAAATAGCGGTTCAAATGGGCTTTAATCGAGAACTGACAGATAAAAAAATCAACCGGTCAACAACTACACTAGGCTTTTTACCAAAGATTGATTTTTATCATAAAGTTGATAGCCAAGGCGAAAGTCATCCACTGACGTTCTATGTTCGTAACCTGCAAACGGGTGTACAAAACAGATTCGATGCAAAAGAAGGATTGACGCAACTGATGCTTCCTTTAATAGTGGATGGTAAACCATTTGTCACTGAAGGTGATAATACCCTTGTAATTGAAGCTTTCGCAGAGATAGACAAACAAAATGTACTTGTTTCTGATAAACCATTAATCATTCAGGTTACTTACGTAAATGAAAGTTTAACATTTGATGTAACAACAACCGATGATGCTAACACTTTAAAATGGACCAAGCGTGTTATTGCATTGCCGGGAACCATTTTTAAACGCGATGCAGGAAATAAATTGAAAATTAAAGTAGCGGATAAACGGCTACCAGAAAAACAAAATAAATGGGCGCTCTATGCGACTGCTAATCCAGTTAATAATCTGGAGCTAACCTTTAATGGCCAGAAGCTTTCTAGCGCAAGCACATTAATCTTAACAGGAACAGATAGTCAAAATGAACAAGAAATTGAAAAAAATACAATCATTACCAAAAAGACTTTTGCTGAAGACGAAGGCATCTTATTAACAAGTGAAAAAGGAATTGCAATCGGGAATTATGCAAGCAAAAATGACACTGCCCCGACAGTGAAATGGGCGCTGGTCAATACATTTACAGCGGAATAGAGGTGAAAAAAATGAAAGGGAAAGTACTTATCCTGCTAGGGTTTTCGTTTTTGTTCTTGTCACTTGGCGTGTTAGAAGGGAATGCACAAGTAAACCAACAAGTACAAAAAAATGTTCCGATTGTGCTAACCGATGATAAAAGCGAGGATCTTAGTACAAATGGTTCGCCTCACAATGATTATGATCACGATCCAAAAGAAAGAGGCGATCCCAAAGAGTCTACGCTGCTAACAGAAATTAGAAAAAAAGTGGGGATAAAATATACGCGTTATCCTCAAACCAACGAAATACACAGCTTTTTAATTTCGTTTGTTGGGACGTGGGTGCTCTTGATTGCTTTTTATCTATTTTTTAAACGCAGGAAGGATGTGGAAGATGAGAATTAAACATTTTCTTTTAACACTCCTGCTAGGTGCTACTTGTCTGTTATTACCACTAGTAACAGAGGCGGCAAGTGAAAGCACGCCTATTCAAGTAGAAATAAAAGCAAATAATTTAAGGTTAGGCAAAATACAGGCACCAGCTTTTGGTGAGCATTCTATTTCCAAAAAATACAAACAATATCAAGCTACTAAAGACCTACTTATTCAAATTGTGGATGAAAGAAAAACGCCAATAAAATCTTGGCAAATTTACTATCAGTTAAGTGACTTTTATAACCAAGGAGCAAATAGTTTTGCAGCTGAACTGACGTTAGGAAAAGGTACATTACAAAGTCTAACTAAAGAGCAGCTGGCAACAATTCATCCTCTGCATATTAAAACAGGAGCGACTAAAACGAGTCTGGTTGCCTTTAATAGCACGTCAAAAAAAGCAACCACGCACTATGAAATAACGATTCCTAAAAAAGCTATTTACTTAACTATCCCAGCAAATATTAAAGCTGGAACATATCAAGCAACACAAACGATTACTTTACAAGATGTACCACAACAAAAATAACAATTATTTGGAGGAAACAACCATGAAAACAATTAAAATTATTACACTTAGCGCCGTAACTATTCTTGCTACTATTGCTGTTGCATTACCTGCACATGCAGACGAAATTACAAATAGTAAAAAAGCAACACCAACAGAAGTGCAAATTACAGATGCGACAGATCCTAAAGATCCTCTAGATCCAGAAGATCCCGAGAAGCCAGTTGATCCAAACCAGGCTCACTTAGTATTAAATAAAGTACCTTCAGCTTACAAATTTACTTCTACAGTTTCAAATAGAGAATATAGCATTACGGATGGTCAAATTGATAATGGGGTAATTGAAGTGTTTAATGACCGCACAAATCGCCAATGGTCTGTTAAAGCGAGCGTAGCTGAAAATAAATTATCATTAAATACGAATACATTTGCTGTAAGTAGTTTTAAATTAAATGATGAAGAAATTGTCGGCACTGGTGCCACAGGAGTAGTCTTCAATTCAGCAGATACTGATGGTATTGCTGGTACGAAAACAAAAACTGTAGACAATATATCTATTAGTTTCACAGATCCAAACGGTGTTTTAAAACCTGGCGATACAATTAATGGCCTTATTAACTATCAATTATTTAATACAGTGAATCCTAACTAACATAGCAAAATATTAACATGGGGGAATAAGAGATGAAACGGATTAGTTATTTGTTAAGTGTAGTACTGGTGATTCTAAGCGGCTTTATTTTTAAAGAAGATGCCTGGGCAGCAGCAGGAAATGTTGGGTTTAATATTGAGGCAGTGCTACCGGAAAATCAAGTGGACAAAACGCAAAGCTATTTTGATTTAAGGGTAAAACCTGCTACCAGCCAAAAGATCCAAGTTGCTGTCAACAACACTTCCGCTGTAGAAAGTGAATATGCCGTTCATGTGAATCAAGCTTATACAAATACCAATGGTTTCATTGATTATGCCCAAACAGATGCGCCACTAGATTCTTCTGTACCGTTTCTTTTAAAAGATGTTATCGAGTATCCAGCTAAAATAAAAGTGGCCGCTAAAAAAACAGAGTTTCTCACTTTAACGTTGAACATCCCAAAGGAAAGTTTTAAAGGACAAGTTTTAGGTGGTATTCAAGTAACAAAACTAACTGATGAAAAAGAAGATGCCATTACCAACCAATACAGTTATGTTATCGGGCTTAATTTGACAGAATCAGATGCACTAGTTAAACGCAATTTGGAATTAGTATCAGTTAAGCCTGCCGTCTCATTTGAAAAAACTAGCGTTGTCGCCAAATTAAAAAATCCTGTTGCAGAAGCGATGGGACATTTGAAATACGTGGGCACTGTCGTTGCAAAGAAAGATAATCAGACAGTCAAAAAAATTAACTACGATAATGAGATGTCGATTGCACCAAACTCTGTTTACAATTTTGCGATTGATTGGGATAATGAGCCACTAGTAGCAGGAGAGTACACACTACATTTAACCGTCTCGGATGCTTTAAAAAATAGTTGGCAATTTGATCAAGACTTTACGATTACCAAACAGGAAGCTAGTGCCATCAATCAAGCCACCATCAATCGTACAAATCAAAATAAATTACCTTTGTGGGTATTTATTATCATTGGTATCTTACTAGCGTTGCTGTTGTTTTTCATTATTCTTTTAATAATGAAACGAAAAAAGGCTCTATAATTTATTGGACTGATGAATCAGAATTGATTCTTCAGTCCAA